>TARA_B110000259_G_scaffold63834_1_pt1 | contig 22286 bp, 19 predicted proteins | sample TARA_B110000259 | Tara Oceans TARA_B110000259 (sample SAMEA4397649) | marine metagenome | biome: Polar Biome; feature: [SRF] surface water layer (ENVO:00010504); material: water (ENVO:00002006), including particulate matter (ENVO:01000060) such as... | depth 5 m | reverse complement strand
CGTGAATGACCAAAGAAGTTATAACTTTTATCAATGACTTTATTAAAGTAGAGGACAACTGTTCTTTTTTTTGATGAAATCTATAAAGGTACGGGGCTAATTCAGGGTCAGTTTCACTGACCCTGAATTTTTTCGGTTTTTGGGGAGCCTCTGATCAGGTTTCATTCTGGTAAATAATATTAAACCTCAAGAGGTAGAATGCATTGTGAATCAAATTAATACGCAACCTACGCTTCTTTCCCTTATTGGCGTGACTGCTGTGCATCCAGCGATTGGCATAGATTTAACACGTCCAGATCTTCCAGAGATACCGGGTCGAGGTAATAATGCAATATGGTAGTAATCAGGCCTATTTAAAAATAGAGAAAGTTGTTATTTTACAAAAAGACTTAAAACCACAAGAGTTAGATTATATTAATAAAAATTTAATTCCATCATCATTAACAGACTTGAAATTTCAGCAGCGAAGAACTGCCCATGCGCAATGGGCTATGTGGGATTATAAAAAAATCTTATCGACTGCCAAAAGATTCATTTAAAGAAGTCGATGCTAATGCAAACTAGTACGTGCTTCTGTTTGATACAACAACAGGGATAACTAACATACCCAGTCGTGTTGCGAACTAATCGTAAGTTGTGTTGAGCGTTTATCAACTAATTTATTTGCCTACGTTAGGATCTAATTACTTTAGCGAGTACTAGTTAAATTGTGGGTTACTAAAATAAAAGGGAGAATTTTTCTATGTCCAAAAAAAAGTATCCGTTTAAAGTTGACCAGAACATAGGGTTAAAAGCGATTTTCGAAAAACATTCCAGTGTTGATAGCAATAACTCAATGCCCTTTGTCGCTCACGCTTATAAGTGAATTTATATTTTGGCGTTTTCATCGTTATTGGCATGAACTATTTAAATGTGTATGGCGTACCTCTATAGGTTCAAAGAATAAGAAAGAACTTAGACAATATACCGATTTTTATTTACCACTTACCCTCCCAATCAGACACTATTTAGGGAAATTTCATCTATCAATGAAGTTTAGGTGCTACTGCCAAACGATCAAAGTTTGAATCTGTTTAGCATTACACATTGCGACGAGTAAATTATTTTTGAGAGGAGCAGGGTGGAGAAGCAAATGCATTAAAATATATAGCGAACTATTTTTAGAGTGCTAACTGCTAACTTCGTCTCAGTGCTAAAAATTAGTGGTATTAAAAAGTGGAGAAAACACTAACCAGTATTTCTCAAGCCAGCCGCAATTGCATTAATCGAACTCAGTAATGCACCTTGCCATTCTAACCGTTCTTCTTTTGTTGTAGATTCGTTTCGATACTTCTTTAACAGGTTAATCTGTAAGTATCCAAGTGGATCGAGATAAGGATCACGACGAGTTAACGACAACATGAGAACATGATCATTAGACAACAGTTGCTTTATATTGGCTATGTTTAAACATTGTTCAACGGTCTGCTTATGTTCCTTTTGAACTTTACCAAATACAGTTTTCCCAAGTGTTTTGTCTTGGCACAGTTTGCTGTACTCGAGTGCAGTGCGCATATCACATTTGAATAGTGACATTTGTAAATTACTAATCATGGCCGCAAAGAACGGCCATTGTTGGTTCATTTCCTGAAGCAGCTTTATCTTTTTGGGATTTTGTGCCAACCATTGTGACATCGCATAGCCAACACCATACCACGCAGGCATCATGTGACGGGACATGCTCCAGCCAAATACCCAGGGGATAGCTCGCACTGAGGACTTGGACATATCACCTTTTTTCCTATGTGATGGTCTTGACCCTATATTCATTAATCCAATTTCGCTAACGGGAGTTGCTTCATAGAAATATTCGAAAAAACCCTCAGTTTTATCAGTTAATTCTCGATAAGAGAGTTCAGATAAATCGGATAGCGTTTGCATAATGGGCAGGTATTTGTCGAAGTTTGTTTTATCTTCACGCACAATACAGAGGCTTGCCTTCATCAAACCAGTGATGCCCATTGCCAATTCGTAATGGGCAGTTTCAACATTGCCATATTTGTGTGATAGCACTTCACCTTGCTCTGTGAACTTAATTTGACCCAGAACCGTTTGTGGCGGTTGCGACATGATAGCTTCATGAGTCGGACCGCCACCGCGAGTGATGGTACCACCACGTCCATGAAACATACGACATTGAACGCCATGTCGTTTAGTAATTTGAACCACTTTCTGTTGTGCCTGATACAGTCCCCACGAGGCAGAAACAATACCGCCATCTTTGCAAGAGTCTGAATAGCCAAGCATGACCTCTTGCATATTGCCGGATTTGGCGAGTAGACTTTTATAAGTAGAATTTTGTAACAGGGTGTCGAGTACGATATCGATATGAGCCAGATCGTCGATTGTCTCAAACAATGGTGATATTTCCATATCACAAAAATAGCCACTGTCCCTTTTTCCAGCAAGCCCTACCAGATACCCTAGGTACATTACTTCCATAATATGGCTAGCCGTGTGGGTCATCGATATGACATAGCTACCGATGCAGCGTGCGCTAATTTCATTGCGCATTTCATAGATAGTCTGGAATAGATCAAAGGTCTTTTGATTGCCCTCAGTTAATTTTTTGATGTCGAATTTAGGGCGTTTTCCAGACTCAATTTGACTGCTCAAAAACTGTATGCGCTCTGCTTCGTCGAGCTTTTCATAATTGCCAATATTAGATTGTGATATTATTTCTTTAACTACATTGGTGTGCAACGTTGATTCCTGGCGAAGGTCAAGCGCTACCATGTGAAAGCCAAAAGTCTCGGCAATGCGGATAACATCTTTTAGGCTGCCGTTAGCTGCAGAGTATTCGCCATGGCTGATCAATGAGTCGCGAATCAGGTAAAGGTCATTGATGAATTCCTTTTCGCTCGAATAGGCATGTTCACTGTCTGGTGTATCAACATCGCGTAATTGATTTCGAATAACGGCAAGGTTCTTCTTTAATCGATAATGCATATGGTAAAGCTTGCGCCGATAAACTTCATCTTCGAACTGGTCGCGTTTATCATCAAATGCTTTGACTCCCATTTTTTCATCTTCGCGCAGGCTCGCTATAAATTCATTGCTGGGTGTGAACCACTTGGTCGACATGGTGAGTACTTGTGTCAGTGTATAGATAGCGCTGACATGTTCGGTTAGAATTTCTTCAGCGTGCATGCGTAAAGCCATACGAGTAATGTCTGATGTTACATAGGGGTTGCCATCTCGATCACCACCAATCCACGAACCGAAGTTGATAAAACTGGGTACCTTGACTATCGGATTGCCAAAAATGTCTTCGCCATAAGATTGGATAACGGCTCTTTCTAGATTTCGATAGTCAATTTTAACTGCTTCAAATAAACTGCGCTGAAAGTAATGCAAGCCAAGCTTTATTTCGTCTGATACGGTTGGTTTGGTTCCACGAACCTCATTAGTCAACCACAAAACTTCGATTTGTGTTTGTAAATCGTCAACTAGTTCGTCCCTTTCAAATTGGGTTAATCTAGGATCGGTTAACTGGTCAATAATAGTGAAAAACGATCTTTGCAATTGCATTACTGTTCGACGCTTTGATTCGGTCGGATGTGCGGTAAATACAGGCGTGTAAGATAAATTGTCGAAAAGAGTTTGTAGTTCTTCAGCAGTAATGTCTTGGTCTCGAAACTCTTGTATGGTGTGTGAAAATGAGCCTGTCCAAGCCGCATGACCTTCTTTTTGAATAGAGCTACGCCTTTGGCGATGGAGGAAATCTTCTTCTGCAATATTGACTAAATTGAAGTATATAGTGAAAGCACGAGTAACTTGATTAACAACATAAGGATCGAGACCTTCAATCAGCTTCATTAAGGCATGCCGCTGTGGTTCGCTATTGCGTCGACGTAACTGAATGAACCCTGTTCGGAGCGATTCAACCGCATGAAAAACGTTAGGGCCTTCGTGTTTGAGTAACACGTTACCAACTAGCTTACCTAAGAGTTTTACGCGCGAGCGTAGTTCTTTATCCGACTTTGCATGAAAGCTTATTGCCTGAGTGCTCATAGGACTTCCAGTAATAATAATCTCACTACTATAACAAACTAGATTTTGGCGGTTGTCATAAAACCGATTGTTTCGATTGCTCTGACGACATGTTCTTATGAAATAATGGTGATCTTAAAAAAGCTCCGGTGAAGGATGCAGTTTTCAATGATGCTATTACAGGATCTACCTTCAAGTGCAATATTGTTAGACTACTGGAAGCTACTCGTATTCAATTATTAACCTATTTTTCAACATTATTTTTTGAATCAGACCAAGACAAATTCATTATTCATAAATATAATCTAATCATTTAATGAGTCTCCCTTATCATCCCACTTCTCGATTGTAAAATGCCTGAATCAATATTAATAACTGACGAATTACAAATGCGTCACCTTGGTGCCCAGCTCATTGCTGCCTGTAGTTCTGGCGGAGTGATAGCGCTGTATGGTGAGCTTGGCACGGGAAAAACGACTATGGTTCGCGGGGCGTTGCAATCGCTTGGTGTGAGTTCTGGTGTGCGAAGTCCAACCTACACTTTGGTTGAGCACTATGAATTTCAACCATTGTCGATAGCGCACTTTGACTTATATCGCTTATCAGATGGTGAAGAGCTGGAGTATTTGGGTTATAGAGACTATTTAACAGCCGATACGCTCTGTATAATTGAATGGCCAGAGAAGGCTGAAGGTTACTTAAGTGATATTGGGTTGAACTTATATTTGGCCTATGACGAGAGGGGACGGAGGCTTAATATTGAACCATGCAACGCATGGGGACGTGCAATTGTAACAAAGTTAAATCTTTAACTTTATTTGAGAAAAGTTTAGTATCTCACTAATAAATATACAAATTATTTAATTTAGTGGTTGATTTATGGTTCGGTTTTGACTATAAATATAGACTAAGTTTTAGCTGCAAAAAATATTTTTCAATAATTTTATGGATTCACTCTCAATAGCAAGACGATTATTCCTCAAACGCCTAGCCCGTTACGGTTGTACGGCTGCGCTTCTGACAGGTGGTGGACGAGTCCTCGCTGGCACTAAAGCCGCATTAAACGACATTCGTATTTCACAGCCATCTGAACAACACACGCGTATCGTGTTTGATTTATCTTCGAACATTGAGTACAAACTTTTCAGTTTGAGCAATCCACCCCGCGTTGTAGTTGATTTGAAGCGCACGCGTAAAAGTAGTGCGTTAATTGTTTCGAATAAAAAAACGAATTTAATGCGTGATTTACGCTCAGCCAATAAAAGCTCAGGTGATTTAAGAGTAGTTTTTGACTTAAAAAGCAAAGCAATGCCGAGTAGCTTTTCGTTACAGCCAGATGGGAAGTCAGGCCATCGTTTGGTTGTTGATTTACATAGCAAAAATTTAAGCCCAAAACCAATCAAAACTAGTCAGAAGCAAGATCACAAGTCTAAAAAAGAATACCTCATAGCCGTTGATGCAGGGCATGGTGGTCGTGATCCTGGGGCGGTAGGTAAAAAGGGTACCCGAGAAAAAGATATTACACTTGCCGTCGCCAAGAAAATTAGGATATTAATCAACCGTACACCCGGTTATAAAGCAATTTTGACGCGTGATAGTGATCGATACATTGCTCTACGCAATCGAGTCAAAGTGGCGCGTAATAATCAAGCAGATTTATTTTTGTCAATACATGCGAATTCCTTCAGGAGTTCAAAAGTTGAAGGTGGTTCGGTTTATGCCTTATCGCTCAGAGGCGCAAGCTCAGAAGAAGCTAAGTTAGTGGCTGAAAAAGAAAATGCATCTGACTTGTTTGGTCGCATCAGTCTTGATGATAAGGACGATATGCTAGCATCAGTGCTACTCAATTTATCCCAGACGGCTGCCATTCAAGATAGCCTAGAACTTGGCTCGTTGGTTTTGAAGCAAATGGGTAAAGTATCTAAACTCAACAATAGTAAAGTACAGCAGGCGGGTTTTGCTGTATTGAAAGCACCAGACATGTCGTCTATCCTGATCGAAACTGCTTTTCTATCAAACCCGAAAGAAGAGCGTAAATTGCGTTCTAGTAAGCATCAGCAAAAACTAGCTACCGCTATTTTTTCAGGTATCAAAGTACATTTAAAAAACCGCCAGGTTTAATTCAGGTACGGACGGTCAAAAGGACTTAGAATCAGCCTGTTGAGAGTGTTATCAACCTAAAGGCTTAATAACTTCAATCTTATTCCATTATTTAATGCGTATGAAAGAAATCGATTAAAGCGGTTCGATATTCTTTAGATTCATCGATATTGCCATGCGTTACATTGCTCACCATTTGAAATACAACATCCGAATTCGCCAATTCAGTAAGCAGTTTTTCGGTGTGTCTGTTGGGTACAACAGAATCAAATTCTGCCGCTATGACTAGTGTTGGACTATTAATTGCCTGAGCGTAATTAATCGACTCAAATTTGTCTCGGACTAGATAGCGAGTTGGGAAAAATGGATAATGGGATTGGGCTACCTCAGCAATACTGTCGTAAGGAGTCAACAACACCAGTTTTTTGATTCGCCGTTTAGCGGCTAAGTAAACGGCAACACCACTGCCTAGACTTCGACCTATGACAGATATTGATGTGTGCTTGGGCTTTATTTGGTCGTATATAAAGAGGGCGTCTGAAAATAAACCAGCCTCGGTAGGTTTGCTTTCACTTTTCCCATAACCTCGATAATCCACTAAATATATACTATATTCTGATAATCCAGTTTCAAATAAATCGATATTGTGACTAATTTTTTCAGCGTTACCCCCAAAATAAACAATAGCTTGTTGCTTACCTTGATTGAGTACCCAACCATGCAGTTCCACCTCGTTATTTGTAAAAACAATAATTTCCCGATCAACGCCAATGACATCATCAACATCTGGAAATAATAAGGTTCGTTGAAAAGCATAGAGTAATGACATGGCCAGTAAATAAATAATGGCGAATATGGCAATGGAGGAAAGTAATAATTTCATATAATCCGAGCTTCAGATTTTAAAGTTGGTACATTGGAAAATGTCATAATCAGTTTGGTGCTTATTATTCAGCTGTTTTATTAACATAACTCTTTTTTATACGAACAGTAACAATGAGCTTAATGCCTAAGACTGGCTTGCCAGTTCAAACTTTTCTAACAAATAATCGAGTAACCGGTTCATCGAATGATTGAGTAATAGCGAATCTTTATTAATCAAATGTAGCAACATTTCTTCGTGAAGGCTGACAATATCACTGCGTTCTCGCACCACGGTCACAATCATATTGGTAACCGGAATTAAGGCTTCAATAATGGTATACATGACGAATCGCACCATACCATTTCCAGAGGCATCCACGAGTGCCCTGTGAAAAGCAATATCCGCTTGGCAAAAGGCTTCGTCACTAATATCAGGACTTCTCTGTCGTTCGAGCGCGATTTTGATATCCACAATATTCGCTTCTGTTGCATTTTTTACAGCATGTTCCAGGCAGCCACCTTGAAGGATTCTACGAGCATCGATTATTTCAACAATATCGAGTGCACCCATACCGATTAACAATGTTGCAGCGCCGCTGAGTGAACCAGCAAGTTCTTCATAACTGGGTTGAACAACAAAGTTGCCACCAGTGGGACCTCGGCGCGCACGCACTAAATTTTGGGCTGCGAGCCTTTTTAGGGCTTCACGTACACTGGGGCGAGACACACCATAACGCTGGGCAAGTTCATCTTCAGTTGGAAGGCGGTCTCCAATTTTGAATTGACCGTTAACAATAGCCTCGCGCAATTGTTCAGCGATTTGTTTAGAAATGCTTGATTTTATAATTGGATTCGTTTGCACTTTAAAGCTCATTAATACTGTAATTTAGATTATACCGGATATTCACTTAATTGCGTTGACATCTATTTGTCTTACAAATAGTATAATTATATTATTTACAGGAATTTACCATGAGCCAATCTTTACAGGGCGACCAAAATTTTCAGGGTTACCAGATAAATAAAACCGAAACAGGCCAAACTTGCGAGTTAAAGGAATTAAGTAAGAATGACCTGATGGAAGGTGATGTGACAATTAAGGTTGAGTATTCGACCTTAAATTACAAAGATGGCCTGGCATTAACGGGCAAGTCACCTGTTGTTCGGAAGTTTCCACTGACGCCAGGCATCGACTTTTCTGGAACCGTTACCAATTCTGACCATACTGGATTTGAAGCTGGTGACAAAGTGGTATTAAACGGATTTGGCGTGGGTGAAGTTCATTCTGGAGGCTATGCTCAAATGGCACGAGTTAGCGGTGACTGGCTGGTTAAGTTGCCCAGTAAAATTGATGCTCGGCAGGCAATGGCAATTGGTACAGCGGGTTATACCGCTATGCTTTGTGTTATGGCACTCGAGCAACATGGCGTTAAACCTGCGGATGGCAATATCCTAGTGACGGGGGCTTCTGGTGGCGTGGGGAGTGTTGCTGTCGCAATTTTAAGTAAGCTGGGTTACTCAGTTGTTGCCACAACTGGACGTATGGCAGAAAAAGATTACTTGATGTCTTTAGGCGCATCAGAAGTCATTGAGCGCCAGGGGTTTTCTGAAAAAGCAAGGGCCTTGTATAAAGAATTATGGGCTGGTGCAATTGATGTGGCTGGCGGCAACACACTTGCCAATGTTTTAAGCCAAATGAAATATGGCTCAGCTGTTGCAGCTTGTGGTTTAGCCGAGTCAATGAATTTACCGACCTCTGTCGCACCCTTCATCTTACGTGGCATAACCCTGTATGGCGTCGACTCTGTCATGGCCTCAATCGAAAAACGTCAACAAGCTTGGAGCAGACTAGAGCGTGACTTAGATATGGACTTGCTCGAACGTTTGTCATTTGATTTAGACTTTAATGATCTACCCCAAGCTGCCATTGACATTTTAGATGGAAAAATCCGGGGCAGGGCTATAGTTAAGATACCCACGTAAAAGTAGGTTTAACTCAGTTCAACTGAATCACCCACTTTAAGTGATCCTGCTTTAATCACTTTGCAACAAACACCACCACGCCATTCTGACATTAGGGCTGATTTAAGCCCTTGATGTTGGTCGTCCATGCGGCTGCAGGGGTCTGTTTCTCGGGTGATTTCCAGCTCAATATCACCAATACGAAGTGTTTTACCCACATCGGCTTGGCTAAAGGTTAATTTATCAACCAATAGGTTTGCACGCCTAATTGTCCATGGCAAATCTGCATCTATTTCTTTACAAACTTGAAGCCAGTCAACGGTACTTAAAATTGTTACCTGCCTATTTTTTGCTGATCCACGAAAATCTTGTTCGACACCTTTAGTTAAACTGATGTTGGCCTGATCACAGGTTTGCATTGATGCCTTAGATGTTGTTCTAAAAGCTATATTGATTAGAGTACTCACGATGAATTGATCTCCTATAGGGTACGTTATTTATTAATAATGGTATAGCAAGGCGAATAAAAAGAACCAGGTATTTTCATTCTTTCCTGTTCAACAAATGACTGTAATAATTTGTCAAGTGACTGCATAATTTTAGCGTCACCACTAATTTTGAAGAGGCCATTTTGTTCTATTGCACGAATACCCTCTTCTTTTACATTGCCCGCAACAATAGCTGAAAAGGCTCGGCGTAAATTAGCTGCAAGGTGATGCTTTGGTTGGTCCTTGTCTAACTTTAACTGAACAATATTTTCATGGGTTGGAATAAAAGGTTGTTGAAACTCGGTGGGAATTTTGAGGATCCAATTGAAGTAGAAAGCATCGCTATTTTCCCGTCTAAAAGTACGTACAACCTCGATTCCAGCTTTCATTTTTTGTGCAACTTTAACTGGATTATTAATGATAATTACATATAAGTCTTGCGCTTCTTTACCGAGCGTTAGCTTGATAAATTGATCTATCTGTTCAAAATAATCCCGAGATGATTCAGGTCCAGTTAATACTAATGGGAAGGGAATACGTGCATTTTCTGGATTGAGCAGAATACCCAAAATATATAAAATTTCTTCTGCTGTACCAACACCACCAGGGAATACAATAATGCCATGTCCGGCACGCACAAAGCTTTCGAGTCTTTTTTCGATGTCCGGCAGAATGACTAATTCATTAACGATCGGGTTAGGTGATTCGGCTGCGATAATACCGGGTTCTGTCATACCGACGTAGCGCCCACTATAGATGCGCTGTTTACTATGGCCAATAGTTGCACCTTTCATTGGGCCTTTCATCGCACCAGGCCCACAACCAGTACAAATGTTGAGCGCCCGCAATCCAAGTTCATAGCCGACTTTCTTTGTATAGTCATATTCTTCACGTCTTATAGAATGACCACCCCAGCAAACAACGAGATTTGGTTCAACTTCGGGCCGTAAAATATTCGCATTACGTAAAATGTGAAACACCGCATTAGTTATGCCCTCAGAAGTTTTTAGGTTAAAGTTTTGATTAGTAATTATTTGATTGTTGACAAAAACAATATCGCGCAATACAGAAAATAATTGTTCTTGAATACCCGTTATTACCTGCCCATCCACAAAGGCGCTACCGGGTGCATTTTCGAATTCAAGCTTTATACCGCGCTCTTGAGGTATGACGCGAATATCAAAATCATGATGCTCTTCGAGTACCTGCTTTGTATCATCAACAATACTGCCAACATTTAGCACCGCCAGTGAACAGCGCCGAAACGTATCATAACTATTATTATGCTCGCTACTGTGTTTGAGCTCATCCACTTCTAAATGCGATAAGATCTCTAGTTGGCCTCGAGGCGTGATGCGCGTAGTTTCCGTATTTTTGCTCATAGAATTAAAATTATTTTAATATTAAAAGTTTGTCTCAGTGCAGTGTTAAGAATATGCACAGGGATATGATACATGAGTGTTGAGCTATTCGAGGTCGCTTTTTCTGGGCAAGAAAGTGATATTTAAAAATAGATAACATGAAGGACAGATTGTGGTAAATATTTAATGCTGACGTCGTTAAACTTGTTCAGCTATTTTTAGATAAGTCCGTTGTATTTAAAAAGTTAATTTCCTATTGCATTGCACGTAGATTGTAGAGTGGGTTAATTGAACAAAGCCTAACACAGTAAACTTCAAAACCAAGGTGAAGAAGAGTGGGTATACTGTCATCATCTATATACGATATTATGTAGTTAAATTAACATCACTTGTTAATAGTGACCTCTTGGAATGATTATGAAATTATTAGTACGAAATTTAGCTCGCTCAACTACTGCGAAGGAATTGACCGATTTGTTTCAGGCATTTGGTACAGTTCAATCTTGTAATCTAGTAATGGATGAGGTTAGCGGAGTCTCTAAAGGCTTTGGCTTTGTTGAAATGCCAAAATCAGGAGAAGCTAAAATCGCGTTGAAAAACCTTAATAACAAAACGGTTGGCTGTAATAAAATACGCGTTAAAAAAGCCGAAGAGAAAAATACTCAATAAATAATGTTGCCCGCCAATTGTTAAGAGGATCGTTAAATAGGTGAATCTTTATTGAGTCGTTGAGCGCTACAGATAATTAACAGGCTTACAAGTAAAGCCTGACCTGCTGCAGAGTTAATTCTTAGTTTTCTCTCTTACCCAATCATGGAAACTTTTGACGTGATGCTCTTCAGGCATTAACACACCCTGTTTAAAACGACGAGAATGCAAACCCTTTTGATTCAGCTCTGAGGCTGCAGCATCTTGCATCATCACCAAAATAGAGAATTCAGTAACATCCTTCAAGTCAAAGTCTTGTTGCAACAGCGTTTCTGGCTGAAACAGCCATTCGACTTCTATCGCAGTTTGTTCGGGTCCTAGTGGTAGGATCCGTACAGTGCGCACATAGTCCACATGGCAAGCAATAAATACGGATGGCAGACTGGTAAAATAGCTTTGTCCTTGTTCGATTTCCTGCGGAGTTAAATTTGGAAAGGTGGGGCCACAGGCCTTGCCACTGGAAGTCCAGCTACGTGCATCAGGTCTTAAGCCTCCAGTGTATTTTGGGTCATCACTATCACTATGTATTGGCCAGTCAGGCGCATCACGGATACCAGAAATGCGTCGTCCATAAAGGGGTACCAGTTTACATAGCTCTGGATGTAAATTGGGGCAGTGTAAGCACTCGTTAAAGTTTTCCCAAAAAACCTTCCAGTTACATTGCATCACTTTGTTCCAACGGTGTCCCACTTCCAGTGACTCCATTGGCCAGTGATTGAGTTTATCACTGCCACGGTCAAAGCTATCAGTAAGTTCTGAAGGATTGTCGGCTAGTGAAACAAAAATTCCTCCGCGCCACTCCTTTACGGCAACACAGTGGAGTGGATAATCGGATTTATCAAAGTCAATGGGCTCACGCATTGAGCTTGTCGCCTTGAGTTCACCATCAAGGGAGTAGGCCCATTGATGATAGGGGCAAACCAACAATTTGCTGCGCAGTCGACCTTCATCTTGCTGACATAAAAGCGATCCTCGGTGACGACAGTTATTGTAATAGCCACGCAATATGCCCTGGTCATCGCGCAAAAGTACAATTTCCTGTGTGCCAATTCGAAAGCGTCGAAACGAACGAGGTTCAGCCAGCGTGCTGCCGTGGCAAAGGTATAACCAGCTAGCATAAAAAATACGCTCAAGCTCGTGTTCATACCAGTCAGCTGATATATACCAGTCAGCGGGCAGAGAAGGCTCTGAAACGCTCAGTCCGTCAAAGTCTTCGTTTCCGTTCAACTGATGCGTTTGTTTATTGCTGGTCGATTTTTTATTCATGGCTCCTCTTACTCCATGTGACTCATTTTTTTCTGAAAACATAATTGAGGCAACTTCGTGCTGGCAATGTTATCTAGTTATTAAATAAGACATTAAGAATCCTACCCTCTTTATAGTCATTCCCGTTTTTAATTATTTTAAATTGTGTGTAAAACAACAACTGATCAAGAGTGTAAATAATACATTTATTATTTTATTCATCAACAGTTAAAATAATATCGAATTTGTTTTTAAATTAATTCTCTAGATTTAATTTATAATTAGAAATTATTAAATTTTAATTACAAAAAACTGTTGCTCGGACTACAATTAATTTTTATATGGGTCAGAGTTTTTAATGGTTATTTATCCAGCTGAATTAACATTAAACTGAGTTTATTATGTCCGGCATATTATTACCTAAAAAGTCATTTCAGCCGAATCCAATCGTGGCTAACTTTGCTTGCTTTGGTGCGATGGCAATGTGGGGGATAGGTTTTCCCGTTGCTGATGTCTTGTTACAAAGTTGGGGTTCATTGTCATTGAATGCCCTACGCCAGTCATTGGCTGTTGGTGTGTTGTTAATTTTTTGGTTAGCCGCCGATGGTTGGATGTCTATTTATAACGCACGATGGCTGAAAGGAGCATGGGTCGGTGGCATTGGTTTTGGCATTGGTTCTATACTCCTTCTAGTTGGACAAAAATTATCCGACCCTGTGACGCCCGCTATCTCAGCGGCAATGATGCCAATTGCAGGCGCAGCATTAGAGGTTATCTTCGATGGAAGACAGTTAAAGTTAAAGTTAATCATCGGAATAGTGCTTGCTCTAGTGGGCGGTTACTTGGCGACAGGAACTAATCTTGAAAACAGCAATTTTGGCTTTGGGGCTTTAATTTGTTTAACGGCAGTTTTTTTGTTTGCTTGGGGGACACGAGCGACAACCCGACAATTTATAGACATGTCACCAATCGGACAAACAACATTAACACTTTCAGGCGCAGCTGTGGTTACTTCGATCGTTTATTTAGTTGCATTAGGCCTTGAATTTGAAGAAGCTACAATTGGCATATTAGATAGTAACAACCTATCAATGATACTTATTTTTTCTCTCATATCACTCGCATTTGCACAGTTACTTTGGATTAAGGCTGCGGGAAATCTAGGTATCCTTTTGGCCTCGTTTCACATGAATGCGGTGCCTTTTTACGTCATGGTTGTATTGGTCATAATGTTTAACCATTCTTGGGACTGGATGCAAGCCATGGGTGCAGCCATCGTAGCTTGTGGTGTTACTATTGCTCAATGGCCTGAGTCAAAACTGTTATAAAAATTGGTTACGATTCCTTTTCTAGGTTGAAAGTATTGCGGTAAGTTGGCTGTAACAGTTTGAGTTTCTCTGTTATGCATAGCCATTAAAATACTGCTTACTGTGTTACCAATGGTGGTCGTGCCATCGGGTGTAATCCGCTCCTGATGAAGAATAATATTTATATTAGCTTGGTTAACAGGTAACTTAATTGCTTTTAACGCTTCGCCTAAAAAAACGTTACAGACGATAGTTAAAATTAATATTTAAGGTAATGCCAGACAGTACTTAATAGTGACTTCAATTTCGTTCACCCCATAAACTTGCCTTTGCCTACCAATCATCTACTCCATATTTAAGAATTTGAATAGCAAAGACAAGTTTGAGAGGACCCAGCTCATGAATCTGTTTATTTTATTAGGCTGGTTGAAGTGAATTGGATAATTTTTTATCTTATATTTTTGTCAATTAACTAGGCTTTGCTAATAATATGCCCTGTATTAATAGTATGCACTTTAGTTTACGGCATGATTCTAAAGGTTATTCCTGTGTTTTCTTTGTTGATGCATAGACCCCTTTTCCATAGTTTTAGATAAAATAAATTATTTGCTGTTTAGAAATAGGTTAGATATAGAATCAGGTGTCGCAGACAGCTATAGCAGCTATCGCAGATTGATATTGATTAATAAGCGTTTTGTGCTTGATTATAATCTGAGCTTCTGGTAAAAATTAACTATCGTTATAACTTTTTAATCTTTTACTTCATAAGTTGGTTTAAATCTCAAAAGTGGCATTAACGGTAAAGCGTGACAATTTTTAATCGGAACGCAAATTCAATATATAAATTATAATAATTAAAACGTTTTAATTTCGAGGAGTGTCAAATGTCAGATTATGATATCAAAAAACTGCAGAAGCGGGTGACCAATGGTGGCCTGGATCGGCGTGAATTCATTAAGGCTGCGTCCGCAATGGGCCTTGCCGCAGTAGCACCGGCGCTTTATTCGCAAGCCGCTCATGCAACGCCCAAGCGAGGTGGTACTTACCGCGTTGGCTTTGGTGGTGCGAATACAGGTGATAAGTTTGATCCCGCCGATAATGGCGACACCTTTATGACCAACATAAACCAAGGCGCAGCGCGGAATAATTTGGTGGAAATAGGTCCCTCTGGAGAGTGGATGCCAGAACTAGCCGAAAGCGTTGAAGCCTCTCCTGATGCTAAAACTTGGGTTGTAAAATTACGCCAAGGCATTGAATTCCACAGTGGTAAGACGCTTGATGCAGATGATGTTATCGCCTCTATTGAGCACCATCGTGGTGAAAAATCAGTTTCTGATGCCAAAAGCGTTGCTGAGTCGATGGGTAAAATCCGTAAAGATGGTAAAAACACAGTTATCTTTGAACTTGATGGGGGTAATGCAGATTTCCCTTACTTACTAAGTGACTATCATATATTGATCGGTTCGGCCGACAAATCTGGCAAAGTCGACTGGGAATCTGGAGATGGAACCGGTGCATACGTTTTGAAAAGTTTCGAACCAGGCGTACGTGCACACCTAATTCGCAACCCAAACTATTTCAAAGAGGGGCGTGGTAATTTTGACGAAGTAAAAGTCACCGCAATTAACGATGCTGCGGCCCGCATGAATGCAATGGTTACAGGTCAAGTTGATGCAATTGCTCGTTGTGATCTTAAGACTGCTAGCATGCTTGAAAAGAAACCTGGTGTGAGCGTACTGCAGACATCGGGTACTAAGCACTATACCTACCCGATGGATATGCGCCAGGGGCCATTCGACAACAAGCATGTGCGCATGGCACTGAAGCTTGGAATTGATCGTGAAGCGTTTGTAAAAACAGTTTTACGTGGCTATGGAACAGTTGGTAATGATCATCCGATAGCATCTTCGCAAAACTATCATGCCAGCGAGTTACCTCAGCGCCAATATGATATTGAAAAAGCAAAGTGGCACTTGAAGCAGGCTGGTCTTTCTAATCTTGATATTGAGATCGCTGCATCTGATGCTGCTTTTGGTGGGGCAGTTGATGCCACTCAGCTCTATGCAGAGCAGGTGAGACCCGCTGGAATAAACATCAAAGTCAATCGTGTGTCTGCTGATGGTTATTGGAATAATGTTTGGATGAAGGTGCCTTGGAGTGCTTCTTACTGGAGTGGACGTCCAACAGCTGACATGATGTTTACTATTGGTTATAAGGCTGGGGGTAACTGGACTGAATCTCATTGGAATAACCCACGCTTTGAGCAATTACTGATTCAGGGTCGCGCTGAATTGGATGAAGCTAAGCGTAGTGAAATATACGTAGAGATGCAAACCATTGTAAATCAAGATGGGGGTTCTGTTATTCCCTGTTTTGCCAACAATGTTGATGCAGCATCGGATAAGCTTGGGAGATCAGCGAAGCTAGCAGGTAACCGTGAGCTTGATGGTGGACGCAGCATCGAGCGTTGGTGGTTCACGTAAACGATCAGCTTTACGCTGGAAGTTGCTGAATACTGGCAATAAAATATGGCGAGGGTTTTTGCCCTCGCCATTTTTACTGAGTGAGTTTTGAACCTACCTAATATGAATAATTCATTGTTTTACATGTTACTCAAGCGTTTAGTTCTGGGTATCCTCACTTTAGTGGCTATTTCCCTCCTTATCACACTTGGCGTCGAGGCACTTTCAGGCGATGTTTGTACGGCAATGATGGGGCAGATGGCTTCAGCTGCAAAAGTCGCGGCATGCCATTCACAGCTCAATCTCAACTTGCCAATGCACGAGCGCTATTTGACCTGGCTATGGAATTTTATGCAGGGTGACTTGGGCAATGCGTTAACCAATCATCGTAGCATTGCCAGCTTAATTGGCAACCGCATTGGTAACACCTTCTTTCTTGCTGGCCTTGCTGCATTAGTTGCAGTACCACTGGCGTTGACCTTAGGTGTAATAGCCGCTTTGTATCGAAATTCTTTCTTTGATCGAGCTATTTCAATTGTTACCTTAAGTGGTATTTCAGTCCCTGACTTTTTTATCGCTTATATCTTAATGGCTATATTTGCGGTTTGGCTAGGAGTATTACCAGCGATCTCTAATCTTGACCAATCGATGGACTTGTGGGATCGAATTTACATCTCGGCGTTACCTGTATTAACACTCACTGTTGCAGTTAGCGCTCATATGATGCGAATGACACGTGCAGCGATTGTTAGCCTATTAGCCAGTCCCTATATCGAAATGGCAAAACTGAAAGGTATCAGGCCAAGCCGGATTATAATCAAGCATGCTCTGCCCAATGCGCTGTCGCCAATTATACAGGTTGTCATGCTCAATTTAGCTTGGCTGGTGGTTGGTGTGGTTATCGTTGAGGTGGTGTTTGTTTATCCAGGATTAGGTGCGCTAATGATTGATGCTGTTTTTCTTCGAGATATGCCAGTAGTGCAGGCTACCGCGATGGTATTTGCCTCGGTTTATGTCATTTTAAATTTGTTGGCTGATATTCTATCAATGCTTTCAAACCCGCGACTGCGGCACCGCAATTAAGGCGAATTGAATGGGATTACTGAAACTCTTTTGGAGTCTAAACTGGGGTGCACGCCTTGGGTATGTTATTGTCATATTTTTTGCCATATGTGCTCTTTTTGCACCCTGGATAGCCCCTTATGGCCAGAGCCAAATCGTAGGTGATGTCTGGGAACCACTGTTTGGAGAGTTTGTCTTTGGTACAGACCAAATTGGGCGTGATATGTTATCGATGCTAATTTATGGCGCACGCAACATGATTGGATTGGCACTATTGACCACTGGCTGTGCTTTTGGTTTGGGTGCTTTGTTGGGCTTTCTTGCCGCAACCATGCGGGGTTGGGTAGACCAAGTGTTAAGCCGGTTTGTCGATATGATTATTTCTATACCGACTTTAATCTTTGCGCTTATTGTGCTTTCTGCAACTGGCACTGCAATCCCATGGTTGATCACAGTAATTGCAATTACTTACGCTATGCCCGTTTTTCGAATTGCACGTGCAGTAGCAATGGATATTGAAGTGATGGATTACGTTGAAGCTGCACGTTTGCGCGGCGAGGGACTGTGGTGGATCATGCGGGAAGAAATTTTACCCAATGCAATGACGCCGTTGGCCGCAGAGTTTGGATTACGCTTTTGTTTTGTTTTTCTGCTAATCAGTGGCCTCAGCTTTCTAGGCCTTGGCCTACAACCACCACTTGCTGATTGGGGTGCTATGGTGCGGGGCAATGCTGACGGTATTGCTTGGGGTTACCTGCATCCATTGGTGCCTGCCGCATGCATTGCACTTTTGACGATTGGTATTAATCTTGTGGTTGACACTGCTGTGCAAAAAGCCAGCGGTTTGCGTGATGATCAATAGGTACTAAATATGAGCCAAAAATTACTTGAAGTTTCCGACCTATTGATTGAAGCCGACATTGATGGCGTTTGGAAACCGATCGTAAACAGTCTGTCAATGACGCTAGAACGTGGTGAAATTATTGGTTTGATTGGTGAATCGGGTGCTGGCAAGTCGACCTTTGGACTCACTGCATTAGGATACACTAAACCTGGCTGCCGTATTGTGTCTGGTTCGATTAAGCTCGATGGGGTTGATTTAACTCAAATGAAAGAGCCCCAATTACGTGAAATTAGGGGAGACAGAGTGACTTATGTGGCGCAAAGTGCCGCGGCTTCGTTTAATCCAGCGCATACTTTGTTCGAACAGTTTGCCGAGTCTGCAGTGCAGCATGGTAAAATGACAATGGCTGAGGCTCGTGAGCGAAGCGTTGAATTGTTTCGCCAGCTTGAGCTGCCTGATCCAGAACTCATTGGCGAACGTTATCCGCACCAAGTGTCGGGTGGCCAATTACAGCGAGCGATGACAGCAATGGCATTAGGCTGTGACCCCGATATTATTGTTTTTGACGAGCCCACGACGGCACTGGACGTGACCACCCAGATTGAAGTGTTGGGTGCGATCAGAGAGGCAGTGAAGGCTCGCAATGTTGCGGCTATTTACATTACTCATGATCTTGCCGTAGTGGCGCAGATGGCTGATCGAATTATGGTATTGCGCTATGGCGATTTAATCGAAGAGGGTGATGCGCGTTCTATGTTGACTAATCCTCAGCATGAATACACCCGAAGGTTACTCAATGTTCGGGCGTTACGTGAAACCCGTAAGGGCCATGATGAAGATAATGTCCAGTTATCGATAGAAAACATCACGGCTAGTTATGCTGGTCCAAAAAAGAACGTGTTGGAAGATATCAATGTCAATATAGTGAAGGGTAAGACGGTCGCAGTGGTGGGTGAGTCTGGCAGTGGCAAGAGTACACTGGCGCGTGTCATTACGGGTCTGTTACCACCCAGCCATGGCAAAATTATATTTAATGGAACTGAGTTAAATCCAGCCCTGAGTATGCGCTCAAAAAAAGACTTACAATCGATCCAGATGATTTACCAAATTGCTGATATCGCGATGAATCCACGCCATAAGATTAAAAAAATTATTGGACGTCCACTCCAGTTTTATCTGGGTTTGACAGGTAAGCAGAAGGATGAAAGAGTACTGGAGTTGTTGCGCCTGATCGAAATTCCTGAAGAGTTTGCCGAACGCTACCCAGGGCAACTGTCGGGTGGCGAAAAACAGCGGATTTGTATAGCGCGTGCGCTCGCTGCTGAACCTGAATTGATTATTTGTGATGAAGTAACTTCGGCACTTGATCAGTTGGTCGCCAAGGGTATTCTTGATTTATTGCTCAATCTGCAAAAAGAGCTGGGTGTGTCGTATCTGTTTATTACTCACGATCTGGCGACAGTTAAATCGATTGCTGATGAAATTGTTGTTATGTACCAAGGCAAGGTAGTTGAACAGGGCAGTAAAGTAGACATACTGACACCACCCCACGCACCTTACACTGAACTTTTACTCTCATCTGTGCCAGAAATGGACCCTGATTGGCTCACCAATTTGGTCGGTAAACGAAAGCGTGGTGAATCACCGACATCAGAAAGTATCACAACTTGAGATAGTTTATTCAGGCTGGATAACATCAGGAAATCCTGGGGCTCGCAGCTCTACTCCAGTCTCGTCCTCCATGATTTTAATTACGTGCGGTGTCCAAGCGTCGCCGCCGTATTTGGAACGAGATTCTATGAACATCTGTTCTACCAGCCCTGTGAGCTTTAGCGGTACATTTAGCTTGTGTCCAAGGTCAGTAACAAAACCTAGATCCTTTAAGCCGAGGTTGGTGGTAAAACCCGTGTTGAAAGTTCCATTCAATATAACTGGAGCCCAGTCCTCAAATTCACGACTGTTTCCCGAGCTCGCTGTGATCGCTTGGTAACACTTCCCTAAATCCAATCCCCCACGTTTGGCGAGCATTAGGGCTTCACCCGACGCTACCAGATCCACCAGACAGAGTAGATTAGTGATGACTTTTATGAGTGACGCATTACCAATCTCTCCCATAAATATTATTTGTCCACTCATTTTTTCAAGCAACGAGCGCTGTGTTTCGAATACTGCTTCGTCACCTCCAACCAACAATGTCATTTCGCCACGGGCAGCCCGGTGGACTCCGCCAGTGGCGGGGCACTCTAAAACATTAATGCCTTTGGCATTGGCAACGGCTGCTAATCGTTTTATTTCATCGACTTCGGTTGTACTGATTTCGATCCAGGTCGCACCTAGTGGCAGGGCCGATAGTGCTCCCCCATCGCTTTCCATTACCTGTGCAGAAGCAGCAGGTGAGGGTAAACAAGTAAACAGCACATCGATCCCAGAGCAAACATCAGCGACCGAACCACCAGAAGTTGCACCAAGTTCAACAGCTGCCAAAATGGCCTTTTCATCAAGATCATAGACGATCAGATTAACGCCTGCGTTGAGTAGATTCTTACATAATTTTGAGCCCAAAATACCCAAGCCGATAAAACCGCATTTCATAATCTTCACCTCCGAGTAATGATTTTAAATTCAAGCTGAATCTAACCCAACGGGTAATACTGAATTACTCAGGTCATCAACATTGTCAAAAATTTTGCACAATTAAAGTGGCCATTCCAGTTCTTTTTTGCAGAAAAACCGAGGCTAATTTAGCCGACCCTAAAAAACTGATTAATAGTCTTAGCCTAATAAGGCTGAGCGACCCTTAAATATTAGCAGGATTGATTGGTTTGGGGAAGTGACTCAAATGTTGATTTATATTGGCAGTGGTGGGCTGTTTAATCGGTGGATATTATCGGGTTTGTCGCATTAAGACACAAGGTATCGGACTAAAAGTGTTGACGGATTGACTACAAGGAAGAAATCCAAATAGGCCCTTTTAGTAATAAATAAAGAATAAAGTTTATTCTAAGAGGTGGGCAACTATTGGTTAGAGATACTGCTGACATCCAATGTCCACACTGTAATGTCACGGCTATTAGCATTGACTCGGATTTGGGCATTTTCTGTAATAAAAACATCGCTCTCTACTGCTGATGCAATACTCCAAGAGCTCGTTCTTTCGTCATAGTGGTTAGTCCATCTGCTTTTAATTTTTCCATTGGACTGATTCCACGATGCGATTGCATTACCACTAGCATCAAAGGCAATCTGTGGGTTATACGCACTGGCTAACGATTCATTCTCAATGACTGTTGCGGTGCCCCATAATTGAGCTGTGGCGTCATATTGATTGGCCCAAATGCTACTCACTGTACCGTTCGACTGATTCCACAAAGCTACTGCATTACCATTAGCATCAACTGCGATTTGAGGACCGTAGGCATCTTCATAATTATCTTTTTTAAGCTCTGCTTTGGTACCCCACATCCTAGTTTTTGCGTCAAAATGATTGGCCCATATGCTATTAACCTTGCCGTCAAATTGGCGCCACACTACTACGGCATTTCCACTGGCATCGATGGAAATTTCGGGATTATAGGCATCGCCAGTATCGTCGTTCTGAATCACTGCTGCCGTTGCCCATAATTTAGTTTTTGCATCATATTGGTTTGCCCATATGCTTTGAACTGATCCATCATGCTGCCACCACACAGCAATTACATTACCGATAGTATCAAACGCAATCTTGGGGTTATAAGCATGCCCTGTATTGTCTGTCTCAATAACTGCCGCAATATCCCATGATCTAGTTGATGAGTCATATCGGTTTGCCCAAATACTAAAGACTGAGTTATCAGTTTGATGCCACACCATGA
>TARA_B110000259_G_scaffold166754_1_pt1 | contig 22415 bp, 42 predicted proteins | sample TARA_B110000259 | Tara Oceans TARA_B110000259 (sample SAMEA4397649) | marine metagenome | biome: Polar Biome; feature: [SRF] surface water layer (ENVO:00010504); material: water (ENVO:00002006), including particulate matter (ENVO:01000060) such as... | depth 5 m | reverse complement strand
GTTTTGATCTTATCACCTACTTTAAATTTATCAGTAATATAGTTTTCGGCTTCATTAATTGGTTTAATATACCTTAGTTGGTTTGACTCTTTCATAGCGTCTATTTCTTTTGATTTTTCTATTGCCCAATCAACACCTTCGTCTCCACCCCAGATTAACCAGGCTACATAGCCTCTGTCTTTCCACGGAGTTTCTTTTAATTCAGGTTTGATTGATGAATTTTTTCTGTGTCTATTAAATGCAGACATTCTTTTAACTGTATCGGTAGATAGGTTTTCACCTTTAGCCAATTGATGAGCTCTTGCCCAGCCTACTGGAGTTCCAGCTTCAACTTCATCTCTGCCATGTTCCTCTTTCCAATCAATTGCCATCTGTGCATTCTTCTTTGCAGCAGCAGGGTAATCATTGTGAGTATCTTCTTCGTTTAATACGGATTCTATAAACTTCATAAGTTATTTATCGTCCTCCTTTTTTTTAGTTTCTTTAGTATGTGCATCTAATTCTTTAGCAGCTCTAGCCTGGCCCTTTGCAGTCCTAACTTGACCTTTCTTAACTTCAATGTTTTTCTTTACACTTTGTTTTTGAATTTCAATCTGTGCTAATTGAGCTTTCATTTTAGTAAGAGTAGCAGTCATTTTATCTTTAACCTCCGAGGATTTAGATAAATCTTTTGCCTTTACTATTAAGTCTTCAGCCTTCTTGGTTTGCTTACCGATTTTCTTATTAATCTTCTTAACGTTCTTTTTAACGTTAGGTTTCTTTTCATTAAGAAAGTCTTCTAGAATTTTTATATGTTTCATATTAGAATTTTGGTATTCCACCAATTTTTTTAGCTCTACGTCTCCAAAGTGCCAACACCTCTTCACGTTCTTTGCCATCTATTTGACCGCCTTCTTCTTTAGTATCTAAATACCTATTAACAGCATCGGCCATTGGTTCTTTTCTTTTCTTAGCTTCATATCTAAGTCCTTGTAGATTTGCATCCACCTCTTTAGGTAACATTAGATATTGAGAGTCTGGTAAAAGCCCCATTTTTATATAAGCTCTTAATTCAGCATCATCGGTATCAGGCTTTCCAGCTCTGTAGTTTCCATGATCTTTACCTTCTTGTGTGATGTGTTCCATTTCGTGTCTGATAACATCTGCTAAATTAAAATAAACAGTAGACCATTCTCCTGGAATCCAATCCGGATTAATACCAAAATCAATATTAATAAACGGTGTTTGGAAATCCCCTTCATCATCTTCATCTCTACCATCTGCGCCAGTACTACCTAAAACTTCAAAGCCTTTAAACTTCTTATCAATATGAATAGTGGCATCAAGATCAAACTCTAAACCACGTTCTTCTATTTGTTCACTAAAGTTAATTACCGCGTTGCCGCCAGAGTAACCATGTACCCATTTATTAAACGTAGCCTTTACAAGTTTAGAAGCTAATCCATCGTATGCGGATCTCCCTTCTCCTACAAAGTTCTCAAAAGTTTTGAAGTGTCTCATCTATTATATATCACAAAAAAAGAGGAGCTGTTATGCTCCCCTCTTTGCTCCTTTAGTTTTTCTAGTCTAGCCTAAATAAATTAACTGTTTACGGAGCCATCTTGACCTACGGTACTCTCGCCATCTGGTGTTCGAACAAAGATTTCATCTAATGTTGCTAAACAGTCGTTGGCATTAGCTACTTGTTCTACAAGTTTAGCCATTTCCTCGATTACTTGCGGATGTTCACCGATTCCTACTGAGTTTTTTACGTATACTTCAAGGGTTGCAATTGCTTCCAGTTTTTCGTACTGGTACTTTGCTCTAAGAGCGTCTACTTTTAAATCCATATTATAGTTCAGTGTTTGATTTAATTTCATTGATAATGTTTTGTACTCCTGTGAAAATTATTCCGAATCCTAATACAATCCAAAAATGAGGTTTACCGATATAAAGGAAAGATGCGAACATCCATAATATTCCAATTAGGTAAAACCATTGGTTTGATAATAGGTTAAGAAATGTTTTTGCTTTGTTTAAAAACTTTGTCATGAGATAATTATTTAATGTTTATACTAGTTGTGTTGCGAATTGTTTCACATATTTTTGAACTGCGCGATCCTTAGCTTTAGCTTCTAATTCAATATCTAGCTTAAGACCATAGTCATCGATAAATTCATATATGTAATCGGCGTGAGCCCTTGCCATTACTGTCGCGTCTTCGTGTATTTGTTTACAAGAAGAGTAGTGGCATAGTTGTTTTACATCACCCCATGTAGTTGAAGCCAACTTAAGAGCTTCTTCCTGTGTCAATTCACCTGGATGGCACCAGTGGTGATGGTAATCGAATGTAATAGGAATACCAATCTTATTGTAAATACCCATGTAAAGATCTTCTGTCGCATATTGCTTTTGCTTGTCGTCATTTTCAACAACAAGTCTTTTACGAACCGAAGCATCTAATTCATGAAAAGCATCTACGAACCTCTGCATACATTCTTCTTTACCACCTTGTGTAGTATTGACATGAATGTTAATAGCAGCATACGGAGTACGTGGTAAACCCATGATGTCCATGATTTCACCGTGCTTGTTAAGATCCTTAATAGACTTAGTAACTACGTTTGGATTCTTAGACGCAAGAACATCAAATGGACCAGGGTGAAAAGTAATTCTTTGGCCGTATTCTCTAGCTAGATCTCCACAATCTTCTAAGATTGCTTTGATAGTTTTAAAGTCTTTAAGATCAGATATATTATACTCAGACATCCATGGCATAATATCAGAAGACATGCGATATAGTTTAAGACCGTTAGCCTCATTCCATTTAATAATAGTGCGTAAGTCTTTTACATTTTCTACAATAAGCTCCGATGCATAATCCATACCCTTAGCTACAAACGTTCTTTTAATCATACTACGATTTGTAGTAACTGAAGGTTTCTGTTCTCTAAGTTCCATATTAATACAACAATATCCGTAATTAGTCTTTGTCATTTCCGCGTATTTGATTAATGAATGATTTTGTTAAAGCATAAAGAAACATGATAGTAGTAATTGGCCATACAATTAAGTGGAATATTCTTTCACTTACGTCTAATCTAATTTCTTCTTTGGCAATCCATGTGGTCATAAGATCCCATATAAGATTAAAAAAGATTCCGGCTAGTAGATAATATAAAACGTACGACATATTTGATTGCTTGTTTGTTATAGTTGGTTATTGGTAATTGTTCCAGTTTAAAAAGTCTTGCCACTTGTGTTTCTTTATTAATCCCATCCAAAGCTTTTCATATTTCCTCTCTTTAGGTTTAAGTATATGTCTTGGTTGTTCCGGGATTAATCTTGGCTGTCTATCTGCATCAATTTTTTTATCGAATGCAATTGACTTAATATGGAAATATAATTCTCTAGTAGTTCCATCAAACTCTTCCATTTCATCTTCAATAAGTGTAGGATCTAATTTAAACTCTTCTGCTAGTTTAATTTTAATATCTCGTAATAATAAGAACTCTGCTTTTAAATGAGCCTCCATCATTTTATCCTTACGCTTATTCATTGCTTTCCTAGATTCTCTAATAGCCTCTTCTAACGTATCGTCTTTAAGCCATGGAGATTCCTTCTTAATTTTTTTAATTTCAGCTTCATGTATTGCATCTTCTAGGCGTACCTCTCTTCCTAAGTTATTAACTTCAAATTCTCCGAACTCAATTCGTTGTAAGAGTTCACTAGCTCCTTTAAAGAGATATTGCTTAGGGATTTTACGTACTCCCCAGAATCTGCGCCACCATGTAAACTGCCTACTCACTTTCTACTAATTGTTTAATTGATTCAATTGCTAGTTCAACTTCATGAGTTTCTGGTTGTCCGTCTTCTACTTCAGAGATTGCTAAAAAGAAAAGGTCTCTGATTGTATCATCGTGGTTTGGGTATTTGTTTGATTGTGCCTCCGCAAAGGTCTTAAGATCTTTTAATGTCATATTTAATTTATTTAGGTTATACAGTTATTATAGTTTAAAGTTATTAATTGTTTATGGTTTGAATCTGCCTAAAGAGTCATTGAATTCGTCTTCTTCTATTTTGCGGATTCTATCTGATTCTTCTCTTGCGTCTGCCCAATCATTTGCAAAATCACACATGATTTTCTTTTCTTCGTCTAAGAATGTTTTAGCAATTGCGATTGCATATTCCATACCTTGCCAAACTTCTTTTGGACTACTTTCTAATTCTTCTTGCATTGCCTCTATTAACAATGCGACTGGTGTTTGTCTTTTACTCATAAGCTGCAGGTGATGTTAGACCAGAATAATAACAGTATTCTTTTTCACTGTCATATACTAGTTTTGCGTTAAACGTTTCTATTAATTTCTTTTCATTAAATCCAGCATGACCATTAATTGATTTACCTCCAGTTGCCTTAGCCTCTAAAACTGGCATGATAATATTAGTTGGTACTTCGTAGATCTTTTGGATAGTTACTCCATCTCTAACAGCAAAGTACATATTATTAGTCTGTGCGTATTTTTCAATCTTGTTCTCTGATAACCAGTGAAATTGAAAGGTTCCGGACTTGCCCTTGTTTCTCATATTAATTGCCTTGTATTCTGTAGGCGTTCCAGATTCATCTAATGCGTCTCCACCTTGAGTATTGTTACCATACTCGTGACCTAAATGATTTGCCATAAACATCTCTATGAACCTCTCGTTATAGAATATGTTGTCTAAATCAAATTCGTCCTTTGCGATTTGTTGTGCCTCTACTAAGAGGGCTTGTATCTTTTTTATTGCTTCCATATTAGTATAATTACATGTTATTTGTTAAACTTACAAACTATGGCCAATTTTTTCATGTAATCTTTTCATGTGCTTACATGGTGAGTATGACCTAAACTCTCTTGCGGGGCATTCGCAATCAACGATCTTATAGTCAGTTACCTTTACATTATAGTAACTGAGCTTGCCGGTTTTCTTATTGCGAGATCCCATTTCTCGATAGTACCACGAGGTACCCTTTGGATTTGTATATAGACTATGCATTATGCTTCTATTCTATCGTGAACAGGAATCGGCGCTCTGCCAGGAAACCTTGAATCTGAAGTGTGGATAAAGTTACCACCGAACATTGAATGTTTATTACTCTTGTAAATTCCAGCAGGAACTGCGTACCATGCTTCCTTTCCGAATAGTTGTCTTTCTACTAAAACCAATTCATCATCTGGGATATCGTATAGAACAGCTGCATCTTCAGTATTACCATAGTGTAAATCTACTTGGCTAACTTTAGAAGTTAAACCGCTATTTGTCGAATCTCCTAAAGAGTTTCTAAGTACGAATGTTAAAATGTTTGACATAGTGTTTGTTTGTTTTTAATTACAGTACTAATATACGAATAAAGATTGACATAAAAAAGTGTTTTATCACTTATTTTGAGATAGTTATTAACAATTAGGCGCTGTAAACTACTTCTGGATAATCTTTACAAATGAAGTATACATCACTTACTCTTGTGTATAAATCTACTGGAAGCTTCTGTGCTTCTAAGATCAAGTTATTATATAAGTACCCATCAAATAAACCGAACATCCAATTTTCTAAACGATCGGTATCGTGTTTAATATCAGTTCTAGATAATTCTCTTTTAATAGATAAAATTTCGTTACGAGTTTCTGAACTCATGTGATCGTGGCGATCGAATCTTGTGTAGTTTGCTTTTGACATAGTGTTTGTTTGTTTTTAATTACAGTACTAATATACGAAAAATAACTGACATAAAAAAACTTTATGGCAGTTATTTTGAATAAATTTTAATTAAAAATCACCAGGGGCAACTTGCATACAGGTTAAACCCATATCTCTCCACATATTAACCACTTTCTGTCTGTCGTCAAAAACACAAACTACATCATCAATATGATCTTGTGTTGGAAATAAGTCGTTAAACCATTTCTTCTTAAGATCGTCATCTGGCATAAACTGAAAGTCTCTGCTAGTAGGTCTCATCTTTAATACATCACAAGGTACATCAAATTTCTTTAACCAAGCAGTAGTTGCGTCTTTAGTAGCTTTAGATCTACCACTAAAAATAACAATCATGTGACCAGAGTCTTTAAGTACTTTGGCCATCTTTATTACAGCATCATGTGGCTGGTCAAGGTCAATGTTTTTAGGATCAAAGAAAATGTCCCAATCTATTTTACCGTTGTCTTTAGTAGAGATAGCTCTCCTTTTATCAATGAGGGCTAAAGTCCCGTCTAAATCAAATATTACTTTTTTCATTTCTTTATCGTTTTAATTACAGTACTAATATACGAATAATTATTGACATAAAAAAACTTTTTGGCAATTATTTTGAATAAAGTTTGTTTAAATCTTCTTCAGGCTTTAGATAAATCAATGAGTTAGTATATTCTTCATTTGACATTGATAAAAAAGTCTTGTATGATAAGTTTGGATCAATTGTGGGTGCTTCAGTTCCTAATACAATTAACATCAGTTTTCTTCCAGGGCCAATTAAAGACCTATCTAGTTCATATAGGTAATTATCTGTTAATTTAGTAACTTTACCAAACACACCTGGAGTAAATCCATGCTCCGCAGTATGTTCCCCCATATTAAAATGCCCTTCTAATTTTCCGTTTTGTATTTTTGTGTGTCTACAAAGACTAACTCTAATACAAGTGTCGTACTCTATGAGATGTACAGGAAAGTTCCAATGTTTAAAATCCCTGCCCTTGTTATGTGATATTATTTGCTCTTTGGTATGTTCAGTAAACGGCACATTAGGTGATTTGCTTACATTAACATCTATTAATAATCTATGCTTATTTAATGATAGATCATGTAGTGCATTCATATCGCGTTCTACTGCGTCCCATTCAGTAGTTTCGTTATAGTCTAATATAAGATACAGATCTAAATCCCACGTGGTTGTTTTTGTGTATACGAAACCACCAACGATAAGAACATCATTGTATTTTTCAAATATATTTAATACAGAAGGATCTCTAAAAAAAGCTTGGACTTTATCGTACGTCGGTTGCTGCCAACGGGTGTTTGTTGCAGTATTTCCTACTAGGTAAAAGAAATCATCATTAGAAGTAAAGTTTGCCATAGATTTATTTATCTAACTAAGCAGTGTGGCTTTTACTTCATCTAGTCTTTTTTCCATATTCGCAGCTTCTTCTAATGTGAATACATCTATGTCTTGAAAGAACATGCCATCAGCACATTCTACATAAATAATATCATCTGTGAGGTGTGCGACGTCTTCTATTCTATGGACAGACATGCCATCTAGCCTGACAACATGCGTGGTATCTAGAATCCTCATAATTCTATCTTCCATACTGATCATTGTACTTTTAGCTTACGATGTTGTAATTGGAATACCTTATTAAGATTATTAATTGATTTAAGTATATAGCCAGATTCCATTTCAGTTTTGCAAACAACTGTATCGAAACGTGCTTCTACTAATTTTAAATACGTGCGCGCACCTTTTAATTGTGTGTTGTTTTTACAACTCAAGATAACGTCGCTTGCCTTTCTACTAAGATCGAAGATCTCGTCTCTGTTTCTAGCGAATTCCATAATTAAGGTTTTAAATAGTTAAGTACTGCATCCCAATCTGGGAAAGTCTCTGTGCCAAATTGAATCAACTCTCCTCTAAATTCTCCAGCACCATTTTTAGTTCTATCATCAATAAGATAATCTCCAATGTTAAGATGTTTGTTATGAGAAAGAATAAGTCTTTTGTAAGCATTCTTACCAATGTACCTTTCTACCCATTCTCTTTTTTGCATCCAAACCCAAGGAGCATCCCATGGAGCTGTAGACAAAATGTAACAATCATATTTGCCAGATTCACAAAACTTATTAAATGCTTCAATTGCACCTTTAATAGGAACTGCACCTGAAAACAAATCAGGTAATTGTTCGATAGTATCGTCAGCTTCAAATTGCGCTACATATTCTTTAGGGTATGTTGCAATCTTTTTAGCTAAGTCAACTAAGACTCCATCCATATCAAAATAAATTATTTGTTTTGTCATTTATTTTTTAATTTTAAAGGTTGATTTAGTTCCAGGGAACATCATGTAATATAAGACCATCAATCCTAGCATTTGCCATGGGCTGATTGGATTTACAAAAGTAACTGCTTCTACTAGAACTGTGTTCCAAAGGAACGTTGCCCCAATAATCAGTAATGGTACTAATACCAAAATTACTGCTAAAGGTTTTAAAAGGTTTTTCATAATTCGTTGTTTTAATTATAGTACTAATATACGAATAATAATTGACATAAAAAAATTAAATGGCAACTATTTTGCATTAATACTTAGATATTATTTGTGGCTTCTTTATTTTATACGTTTTACTCCATGATTCTACAAAGGCTTTACCAACTCCCATGCATATAATATCATACTTATGATCTATAATGGGTTTGGTAGCTCTGCCGTTATTAAGAATGTCTATGTGTATATCAGTAACAATCATATAATGTTTGCTTCCTGTCTTTGTTTTCTTATAGACAACAACATTTGTTAGCTTTCCTTTTTCTTCCCAAGGTAGTTTCATGTTGATACTTTCCAAAAAAGTTGTACACAAATTAATGTAAATGCTAAGCCAAGAGAAATCCATGTTTTAAGATTAATACCCTCACCCATAAAATACCATGTTAAAAATGCGAACGATGTAATTCCTAATGAGAATCCAATAAATCTTCCTGGCCAAAGTGCTCCATCATAATAACCTGCAATCATAGCAGTTGCTTTAATAAACATATAAGAGATAACCGTACCACCTACAATCGAAAGTAGAATTGGGTTCTTTTTAGCCCATGGTGAAAAGAACTGGCTATTCGTCTGAAACCATATTAATGTTTGTCCTCCGAAGAACAATAACATCCCTATTAGCAGTCCTCTCAAAATAAAACATTGGTAGAAGTTAATAGATGTGAGATAAAAGAATCTCTGTGATGGTCTGTTGCTCCTGCTTCTTTAATTGCAGTAATATGTTGTTTAGTTCCGTAGCCTTTATTAGAACCCCATCCATATACATTACCACCTTCTAAAGATTTCATGTAACGATCTCGTTCTGTTTTAGCTAAAATAGAAGCAGCGGCAATACTCGTGTACATATTATCACCTCCTACGATCGTGCCAAATGGCTTACCGTCATATCCATGGAATTGATCTCCATCAACTAGAATAAAATCAAAATTAGACTTTGAGTCAACCTCAACAAGAGCCCTTCTCATGCCTTCTAATGTAGCCTTTAAAATGTTAGTATTTTCTATTGTCTCAACGTCTACGTGTTGTATAGAGTAAGCCAAGCAGTTATCAAGGACCATCTGTCTAGCATCTGCACGCTGGCCTTCATTTAATAGCTTGGAATCTTTAATAAGTTCGTGTTGAAAACCATGTGGCATAATACATGCCGCAACTGTGACAGGTCCGGCGAGAGCGCCTCTTCCTGCTTCATCTAATCCAATCTCAATAAGTGTTGGATCGTTAAGGTGACTTCCCTTTAATAATATATTTTTAGCCATAGGTTAACTTGTTTAGAAGTTATACCTTAAAATAGATTATTGTTTCTAGACTTAGGTCCAAAACCATCAGGCCTGTCCCACCTCATCTGTACTTCGTTTAAATAGAAGTCGCATTTTTCATAGAATGGGATGTTATCTTCAGAACAATTAAGTATTGTTTTGTAGCATCCACGTTCTACCGCCTTTTCTTTTAACTTTTCAATTAATGCTTTGCCTGTACCTCTACTGCCCATGTTTTCATCTACGGCTACATCTTCTATTAGACCAATTCTATTACCTCCTCGAATTAATTTATTAATAGTAATTAATGAAGCAACTCCAACCACGATCTCGTTCTGCTCTGCTACAAAGTAGTGGATATTATTAGAATCTAGTATATTCCACCAATGTCTAGTTGATGGAGTTGTTTGGCCCTCGAACGATTGTGTATAAATTTCACAAATTCGTTCGAGGTCTTCAAACTTTGCCTTTCTAATTATTATTTGATATTGTTTTTGATTTTCCATTTGTCATATCTGACTACAACCTCCTGTAATATTTTTGCTCTAACGATATCCTTTTCAGTAAATACATGTGTTCCCACTCCGTTGACATCTCCTATTAGATTAATAAAATCTGGTAAACTAACTTGAGACGCTTGTATATCTGCCTGGCTAACGTCACCGGTAACTACAACCTTACTTTTGCTACCCATACGAGTTACAAATAACATTAGTTGTTTAAAGTTAGCGTTTTGGGCTTCATCTAAAACCATTAATGCGTCATCATACGTATCTCCTCGCATATATGCTAAAGGTTCAAATCTTATTACTTTCTGTTCGAATAACGCTTCTGTTAATTCATGTCCTATGATTTTTACTAGGTTAGATTTATATGATTTCATGTAAGGATCTACTTTGTCTTCAATTCCACCTGGAAGGTGTCCTAGTTTTTCACCAGCTTCTTGAATTGGCTTACATAAAATTATTTCTTTAATTTGTTTATCTTGTAACATTTGCAGTGCTGTATAACAAGCTGTAAATGTTTTAGATGTTCCTGCAGGTCCATAACAAAACGTTATGTCATTTTTTAAAATAGTATCTACATAATCACGTTGTCCGTTTCTTAGTCTTACATTCTTAAGTCCTGCAGCAATAGATGCCGCTCTTGAGGTTCTTGCCATATTGTTTGTATATTTAGATTTAGTCACCGGCCAACATGACCAGATCTCTTAACTTCATTAACTTCGTGCACTTCTCGTATTCTTCTAATGATTCAAAATACTTTACCATTAAATCAATAAACTTAGATCGTTGTCCAATACCATGTGGTATCTCAATAAGTTTATCTTCGTCTTTGAATGCAACGAAGCGATTTACTGTCTTTGTAAAGTTCCTAGTTATCTGATAATAACTGGCTCTCATCAATGAATCTTTATCTGTATTGGATATAAATCCGCTCATCACATTCTCTCTATATTTTGTGGTATTACCTACCATGATTATATATTTAATTACCTCCGGGCATATAGCTATGCAGCGCGAGTAAAAAGATTAGTATAATATACTAATGTTAACGTTCTAAATTAATCTTGATTTTCGGTGTCCCACTTTTGTTGCAGGTATATGGCTTTTCCTTTAGCCAGCCTTTTCTTCTCCGATCGTTTTGAAAAGTGCTTGTTATCTCTAAGCTTTTTAGATTGCTTAGTTCTGATAACTTTAGACTTTAATTGTTTTAAAGCCTTTTCTATATTGGTTTTCTTTTCTATTTTAATTATTAACATATAGTAGTATTGGTTACCTGTTGTTGCATTGATAGTAATTGTCCACATTTTTCATAGTCTTCACGTCCTTCGTAATGCTTTAACATACTATTTAATATTTCTAGTTTACGCGCTAATGGCATGTCAGATAATATAACATAAGAAGGATGTTCTACCATCGCTGAGTATAATAGGGCAAAGAACTGCGCTTTGTTATTAACCATTAATCCTTCAATGATTATATCCCACCTATCTCTAGGGTTCCTCCTGTTATTTTTTCTAAAATTATCCATGTTTAATATTGCCAACTTTCTTTATATATTCAAGTTGCTCCTCGTTTAGTTCCGGATAGCTAGGATTTAATTTTACCATTAAACTACCTCTTGCTTGAGTATTGTAATTTGGCCACCCTCTTTCTTTTATTCTAAGTACTTTTCCAGGATTGGTTCCTTCTGCTACCGAAATAGAAATTGGACCATCTAAAGTATTTATTGTTATTTTAGTACCGGACATTATCTCATACCATGGAAGTGAGAAATCTAACCATACATCATTATTTTGATCTACTATAAATTCTGATGAGAGGCTTACATGTATTATTACAATAAGATCTCCGTTTGGTAGTTGTGAATTAAATGGGTTGGGTTGTCCTTTGCCTGCTAATCTAAACTTTTGCCCAGCCCTAACACCTGCTTTTAGATTAATGGTATGATCTTCTCCGTTAAGTGAAAACCTTTTACTACATCCACTAAAGGATTCCATAAAAGATATAGTCATATCTACTCTAACATCAGAACCTTTCTGTTGCCTCTGTTGTTGCCCGTAGATGTTATTGAATAGATCTGAGAAGTTTCCTTCCATTCCTCCCATATTACCAAAGGATCCAAATGGATTTTGACCAGCGGCGTCGTATTGCGCTCGCTTGTCAGCAACTCCAATTACAGCGTATGCGTCTGCAATCTCTTTAAACTTTTCTTCATTACCACCTTTATCAGGATGGTGTTTCATACTAAGTTTCCTATAAGCTTTTTTGATTTCTGCTTGAGGAGCTGATTTATCTACACCTAGTGTTTGATAATGACTCACTAGCTACTAATATTAGCAGCGTTCTTTCTGATTTCCATAACTTGTAAAGATTCAAGTTTGGATTTACGCTTTTCAGCTATAGTGTCTCTCTTTGCTTTAGCCTCAAGTGCGTCTGCAATTCTTTTAAGTTGTTTTGCTATGTCTTTAGCTATTTTATCGTCCATGTCTATTCTTAATTAAGTCTGACTTGCCATTTTGAAAATCTTGATAAGGTAATGTCTCATCCTTTGATCCCTTATGCGGCCCATTAACCATTATAGTGTCTTTATATGGATTTGTTTCACCACTATGCCCTGTCTCCTTTGCTTTACGACTCATCCATGTGTGTAAATCTATGATGCTACCTTTAAAATGCCTAGATCTTTCTAGATCCGGATTATCATCAGCAAAGTTTTCAAATAATTTAATATATTTCATTATTCTTCGTCTTTTAATTTATATACATAAAAGTCATAACCCCAGTCATTACCTTTATCGCCAGCTTTGGATATTACAATTTTATCACTAGAGTGCCAGCCAGTAAATAAGTCCTTTGGATAATCTGTTATTTTATCTAATTTCTTTTTAACATCTTTCCAATTAACACCTTCAACAAATGTTTTTCGTTTTTTAAGCATCTCATCAAATGTATTAAAAGTTTCAGAAAAACCTGAGCCTGTTTCTGGATCTGCTTTTTGGAATTTGTATCTGTATTCTGGTACTTTAGGTCCTAAAATGTTTAAATGTACCCATTCATCAACTTCTTCAATCTCAACTCTTAAATCTGGAAATTTCTTTTTAATTAGCTTCTGAACTCTTTCAGCTTCTGCGACATCTTCACTACCAGCTTCTTCATATCCAACATCACCATTTTCTCTTGTTTGTAACATGATTTGTTCGGCATCGTCTTCATCATAAATATCCATATAGGTTTTAGTAGATTCAATGAATTTTAATAGTTTCTTATGTAATGGTTTATCAAAACCTTCGTTTATGAATTGTTCAAATAATTTAATATGTTTCATTATTTTAAGCTTGTTATTTTATTACCTGATTTTTGTATAATGACATCGTCACTCTTTAACATAGATGCTAATGCTCTACCAAAATCTTTTTCGGCAACTGGAGTTGAATGAAGATAACTCCATTCCTTCGCATTCTTGTTTGCCCAATCCATCCAAATTTTCTTAAGCTCTACAAAGAATAATGAACCATCATTAATTGCATCTAGCCTTTTCTTAATATCACCTCTATTCTTGTAAGCCCATTTTTTAAAATCTAAATATGCAAACTCATTAGGAGTATCTTGGAATTGTTTTTTACCTTCTGTTAAGAAGCTTTCGAATGTATTGATGTGTTTCATAGTCTTTATAGAGGCCATACCATTACAGTTCCTGCATCATACCATTCACTATACCAGCCTTTTTTATTTAATTCTTTTTCCCACTTGTTAAGTACTCCGAATTCTCTATTCTTGATATCTTCTGAATAGTAAGAATAAATTACATTTCCTTTATATTCATCACCAGCTTCACCGGACATCCAAATTCCGCCTTCCATTCTATCTGCAAACTCTTCAGATGGTTTTGCAAATTTAACAGATTTTCTAATCCATTTCATCATTTCATCTCTATCAAGCTTAGCTTCATTTAATGATTGGAAAGATTCAAATGTTGGTACGTATGTTTGTTTTGCCATGTTGTTTGTCTTTTATTGCTTTTATTATATATCTAATAAAAAAACCCGCGAAAACAATGTGTCTTCGGCGGGTTCATTTCGGGGGCCCACACCGCCGTTATGTTGGTGTGTTAAGTTATATATCTAAGATACTCGCTCTAAAATGGATTCTAGCTTCTCAAGCTCTGTTTTTAGGACAGCACATCGTTCATAATCTTCAAAGTCAATATAATGCTTCGTCATATAAATTAATGTTGCCTTTAACTCTTTGAGTTCTTGTTTTGGCATGTGGCGCAAATGCCATTCTGAAATACCCTTCTCTTTGATATTATCAAAATTGATATCTATGGCCTCATTTATAGTTTGTGTTCTATACTCTTCCATCTTGTTTTCAAAGTCTGGATCGTCCATGTAGTCATCAATATTAAAGTCGTCGCTCATGTTTAGGTTTGTTTTTAATTACAGTACTAATATACGAATAATAATTGACATAAAAAAATTAAATGGCAACTATTTTGTAAAAACTTAGTGACAAATTGGTAGACCTGCGATTTTCAATATGACATTTGCCGTAGCTTTAATATCTTTTTCGCAATATGTTTTAATCTCTTCATGTCTTCCATTCCAATAATATTCTGAAACTTCTGAACCAGACATTGCATCTTTAGGTGATGGAATACCTAGAACTTCTGAGATTAAGCCAAGTTTAGCAGAATCCCATCCACCGAATTGCCATACTTCTTTTGTATCAAGTAAGCAATTCTCCCATGGCTTTTGTTTATGTAAGTGAAAATGTCTAGGAGATTGTACTCCATTGATTAGACCTCTTTTAATAATATATGGCATATCGAAACCTTTAATGAAGTGGCCTACCCATTTCATGCCTGGGTACTTCTGCATAACCTTAGACGACATATCCATAAAATCCTTTAGTATCTTACCTTCATCTTCACCATTGAATGAGACAGCCTTAAAACCATTAGGAAAGCCTGTTTCATCAAATTGTAATTGACCAATAGAGATACAAACAATTCTACCCCATTCTGGATTAAGTCCAGCCATTCGAGGCCACATCTTATGCGGATCAGAATACTCTGCTAATTCAACCGGATTCTTTTGTACCAGTTGCATTGTCTTTAAATCCCAATATTGTTCTAATTCCGGGTTACCGTCAATTACTTCTTGAAACGTCTCTTTTTGAGTTGCTGTTTCAATGTCGATGAAAATCATCTGTTTTAGTTCGTCTAATGTGTACATATCTTTAATTTCCTTTAATACTAAAAAACTGCCTAGCGTTAACTAGACAGTCTTTATACGTTCGAAGTTCTATTTGTTTCTTAAGAACTTCCAGATGATTCCAATAAAGCTGTTAGCTTTAAACTTTCTACCTTTGTGGTTTAAAAGGAAATCCATCTTTTCATTTCCAGCTCCGTTTCCAGAACCTTTTGCATTTTGTTTTTTCATAATTGTTGTTTTAAGTCATCCAACCTGCTGAAGCTTCCCAGTCTTTATGGGAAGACAAAAGTGAATACGCCTCAAAAGAAAGTGTTACAGCTACATAACCGCCGGTTATGGAACTAGGACATTTAGATTCGCTTAGATACCAATTAGGTATTTCTTTAATTCTACCATTCAAAAAATCGAATAGTGGATCTATGTCCATGTGATGTACCCATACATTTATATGCATACAGTGGTAGTTTGGTTTTGCCATTATTCTACGCTAAATCTTTTTTTGTCAAAGTTGATTGTAGTATCAACATCTTTCTTTTGGTACATATCTACCTGAGCTTCATCGCCCGGATTTAATTTTTTACCATAATAATCGTGATAGACTTTCTTGTAGAATTGTGCCATTACACCAAAAAGAGGAGCGAACTCAGAGGACATCTCTACTACCCACGGTTTTCCATCACTGTCAACCATAAGATCTATTGAGTATATGTCTAGATCCTTATGGACCTTTGCCATTTCATCAAATACAGGTTGCCAATCTTTTGGCATTGTATCTAAATCTTTTAGGACATATAAAAACAATAGTTTGTCTTCTTTTTTCTTTGTCATCTTTTTAGTCTCCTCGTTACCGTGTACTCTTTGTACCCACATAACAGGCTCACCTCTCCACATCATTATCCTGTGTTCTTCAGCGATGTCTATCTTCTCGCTAAATACTTCAAAATCAGAAAGATCCATATCCATTGCATCCTCAAGTGTATCAATTTTAATAATACCTTGTCCTGAATATCTGTTATCAGGTTTTGCAATGATAGGAAATTCTAACTGATCTAGTTTTTTTGCATCCGAAACTGTATTAGGCACATGTTCAGAATCTTTATGAGTCTTATGCCATTTTACCTTGGATGCGATTTCCATCTTCTTCTCTTCAGGATTATATATAAGTTCCTTTGGAGTGCCAGCGTCTAACAAGCTTTTAGTATGTATATTACAGAAATTAATTACGGGTAGCTCAGCCTTAATAGGATCACTGCCTTTAGTAAATAATTCTAAATACTTGTTCGCGTAACATGCGTCGTCTGTTACATATCTAAAATCTTGAAGCTCAGTAGAGACACACATAATTACTTTATGTAGTCCTCCCTTTTGCTCGTTTAAAAACGTCTGAAAATCTTTAATCATAGTTTATATATCTATGAAGGAAATACTTCTATTGTTCTTTCTTCTCTAACTAGATTTGCCCACTTGCCTTCGTACCTTGTACCTTTGACAATATGGTTATCAACCCAATGATAATTACCGCCACGTGGCTTGCCCATTAACAGACCATGGTATTTGTAACCATGTTTATTTAGCCATGTTTCTGTAATATCTCTTACTTCTTCAGTTCTTGAAGTAAAGAAAGTAATTATATGTCCTTCGTTATACCATTTGTTTAAAGTTTCTACAGATCCTTCGTATGGTAATACTACTGACATTCTTTCTGGTTCTTCATTTGGTACATCATCAGTAATTGTACCATCAATGTCAATTAAATAGTTTTTGCATCCGTTCTTTAGAACTGGCGATACTAAATGTCCGTCATCTCCGACGATCTCGTTAAAATTGATTGTTTGCTTCATTTATTTTTTATTAAGGGTTATCGTGCATTCTAATGAATGAGACTATAATATATCTCTTTCCTGCTGTTATAGGCCTAGCACCATGCCTGTGTGTTACCATTCCAGGATGTAAAGCTGCAGTTCCTACAGCCTCTGGATTGATTAGCTTTTGATATTTAGGGAACCATGTTCCACCTCCACTAAATTCATCATTCATTTTTATTACGAGCGTTAGGTGGCTCCTGTCATGATGTAGTGATAGATGTGATTGTCTATTAGTTGTATATCTTGCCATGAAGTTTTCATTTGAGAATTTATCCCAAGACGTACCTTCAAGATTCCATAAGTGAATTGAAAGAGGTCTAACTACCTCATCAAGTACTTTATTGTAAATATCGTTTAATCCAAGCTCTGGTAATAATACATCATTAGTAGGATAAAATTCGTGTCGATCTTGTGTCCACTTGTCTTTAGATTCTGCTAATGCAATTGCCTCTTTACAGAACTTAGGTGTAAATAAAGAAAATTCATAAACATTATCTCCTTTATCATCTACCATTAAATCATATTCGCCTTTTGCGATTGACAAATTTATATACTTTTCTTTCCATGCTTCCCAATCAGAAACATCTAATATTTCATAATATGGTTCTTTAGGATCTTGGGTTGTAGTTTCCGACGCATCGATAATTGATTCAACCCCAATAAATAGTGGGTTTTTAGTTGCAATTGCTTCCATGGCCGATGGGAATAAATCTTGAATATCTTTATTAACCATATACGGATATGTCAACGCACTTAGGTACATATCTAAAGGTACTAAGTTTTGTTTAAGTCCTCCTGACAATAACATATTAGCTGTAGTAGATTTATGAAGTACGTAAGCTCCGATGTTAGATATGCCTTGAGGTCTAACCCATGAATCATTCACACTAACCAATTCATTAGTAGTAGTGTCAGTTCTATTTAAAATAGCTAGATCCCATCTCGTTGTATCATCTGGTATTTGTAATTTAGATATTGAATTCTTACATAAGAAGTCATGATTTAAAATTAACACTAAATCTTTACCATCAAATACAATCTTTTCCCAAACAGTCCTATGTGTAACTGCCATGTTAAGATCTCCAAGGAGCGTATCGTTTAGATTTGATACAGCATATCCATCTGGTAATCCCGGTGAAATATTTATTGTATTGATTATTTCAAAATCTGTGTTTTCATGAAACTCACATGCTGCTAACTTTGCAACTAAAGCATCCTGTGCTTCCATCGACGTATCACCAGAATTGATGATGTATATTTTTTCTATTTCCATAATTTTTTTATATCATATTGTAAAAAGTCAAACCACTTAGAAGCAGCATTATCCCATGTGAATAACTTTACTCTCTCTTTAGCGGCTTGTATTGATTTTCGTTTGATGTCTACATTAATAGCGCCTAATGTTTTTATCGCCATATTAAACATTGTTTCATAATCAGAACTTGGTATTATTACACCATCTTGTACTACTTCTGCTAAAGCAGCCTTATCTGAGCATACTGGCAACACGCCAGCCGCCATCATTTCTAAAGCTGTAATACAGAATGTTTCTTCGTATTGAGTCAAGTACATCCAATATGTGGCTTTCTGCATGGCTATGTGTAACTCTGATTGAGATACGCTACCTATTTCTGTAACTCCTAGGTCTTTTGTAGCTTCAAACTTATCTAGAACTCCATGCATATTATACCATTCTTCAGAATGTGGATCTGAGTACTTTGGATAATAAACATCTAATGTTGCTCCAGGCATTGCCTCTTTTATTTTAGGCCAATAATCTAGTAATTCTGCCAAGCCTCTATCTACTGCTGATGACCATATAAATTTACCAGGTACCTTTTGAACATTAGCTTTAAAACTATCTAAGTTAATTCCATTAGGCATTGTTTTGATAGCACCTGAATAACCATTATGTACAATACCAGGGGTAATTGCTCTAATTGCAAAAGCAGATGGAGCAAATAACACATTTACTTCATTCATTAATTCTGCAGGGTTTTCTAAACTACCACCTTGGTAATAATCATAATAATCTGTATTATGCATCCAAAAGATTTTAAAAGCATTGTGTTGCCCAGCATCTTTTGTATATTTTATGAAGTTAATATAATTTACGCCGACAAGTGTGTCGAAGTGGTTAGGTAATTTTGAATACTTTTCTGTAAAGTTATTTATGTCAATCCATTCTACTCCATTTATAGTAGAGTTGTTAACTGTTCCTGATACAGTAACTTCATAACCATATCTTGCTAAACCTTCTGCAATATTGATCACGGCAATCTCTGTACCGCCTAATCCAGTCTTTGTATTTCCATCCCACGTATAAGACGTGTAACCAATCCAAAAGAGTATCTTCATATTATCTGTAATGTGCGCCGCCTACCCAAAGTACTAGGGATTTTCTTGTGCCTTTAGTAACCTTACTAACTCTATGCATCATGTAACTTGGAAATAAAACTCCAACTCCTTTACCTCTTGGCAATGTTGTTGATTCAACTAATCCACCAGCTCCATCCCCTCCACCAGTAAGTTGTAACTCGCCGCCTTCATATTCGTCTGAATCTGATAATTGTAATGTAATAGAAACTTTTCTTTTAGAAGGTAATTCACCAGCACCAATATCTTGGTGCCAATCATAATGTCCATCTTCAGAAGCATAATATTCTGTATATTGTATGTTCTCTGGTGCTGAAACTAAATCAAAGCCCCATGTTTCATAATTAGCTTCTACTGCTAATTCTGTAAGTCTTTCATATAACCATGCCCACTCTAAGTTTTGTGGAATCCACTTTACCATTGAAGATCTATTTTCGGTTGGCGCAGTTTCATTGCCATCGTCTCCTATTGTTGTTGCTCTAACTTGAGGTAAAGCGTTTGCCATTTTTATGACCCTGTCTACTTCTTGTTTTGATAAAGCATCTGCGAACCAATACCATTGTTGTGGATCATTCTCAGGTTGGTCAAATACGTATGTTTTTTGCATTGAAATAAATGTTTAACTATTATACAATTAAAAAGGAAATTGTTTACTAATTATTTATCTACATTTTATTTGAGGTGTCTTGAAACCTTTTCTAGCAGAGTGCATATAAGTTATGTCTTTAACCTCAAAGCCAGATTAGTCCGTCAGATTAGGATCATCAGGTTTAAAGAGTTCATCGCTCCAAGCTTCCGCATTGATTTCCCAAGGCCGATCTTTCCATGGAAGACTCCAGCGATAAAGATCGCCTTTCCAGCGAACAACATGGCCAGGTAAATCTTCCAGCAAATTATGATGAAATTGATACACATGAATTAACTCATGCATTAAGACTCTTTGTGTTTGTTCTAATGTTAAGCCTCTAGAAAGTTGAATAAAAAAGATGCCATCTGCTACTTCGGTTGTTAATCCTAAAACGTTTGGATGGAGAGGTGCCCATTTTACTTCTATATAAGGAGATGCAAACGGAGCGCGTAATAAAGAATCTTTGACGAAATTTCCTATACTTTCATTAACGAGTACTTCATCTAATGAAAACCACCTAAATACTGGGATGCCATTTTTAGATTCCACGGGTTTATGATCTTCTATCAATTGTATGAAGAATAAAAATAACCCTAATGTAATTAGTAATTGTTTCTTAAGCAAATTAAAATGAGTGTGATTATACCTTATCTATCACCAATCCTTTATGCTAGTTATCTGTAACTACTGCACCAACTGACGCTGCATTAACAGGACACCAAGCCATATTAGCTGGCAACATTAATCGAGATTGTAATTTCATAACAATAGTTTCATCACCTTCAGCTTCATTATCTAATACGTAATTAAGAACTACAGATGAAGATCCGTTTAGGAATGTAAATACTCCAGTTGCCCAACCATCTATTTCTGCATCATGATACTCGTTGTGGTTTGGGTATTCGGTATCTTGTTCTTCGACCGATGGCATGTCACTTTCGTCCATAGCAATCAAATGAACCTCTTCGTCAGAACATGTAATATCTTTAAAATTACAGTTACCAAATAATTTAAAACCTAACACAGTGCCATCTGGTATATTATCAGCAGTACATGTCCATGTAGATACGCTACCTTCAGCTGCAATATCTGGAGTTACTGATAATTGATAATTAGTAGGATATGAAGGTCCTGTTGTTGTTGTTATAGATGCAGGATATGTTTCTGCTGGTAATATGTTAGCTTGTGACTTTACAGCTTCAGCTCTAGTATTTAGTTCGTTTATCGCATCCAATACTAATACGTAAAGTGCATCATAATCTACCCACCAATACGTATCGTCTGCATCAAGCCATGTCATTTCCCTAACTAATGAAGGTTCTACCGCCTTAAGGTCTTGTGCCATAAGACCAATTCTTTTAGGCTGTGTACTAGCTTCCCATGATTCTGGTCTATCCCATCCAAATGATTTACCTAAATCATTCATATAAAAATAATAGGCTTCTAGTAGTTTAATCTTGTCAACCGCAGATCCACTAGGTGTATCGATACTAGAAGACAATACATGCATAGCAGATTCTTTAATATCTACTGGGTATGCGAATGTGTTTGCAACAGTTCCATCCTCACTAACTAAACTAGTTCCTAGACCATTGGGTATTATTCTTTGATTTAACATATTATCTTTTTATATTATTAATTTTATTCCTGTATTATTAGACATTGAGTATTCATCTTGTTTGGTCGTACTGCTGCATTACCAGAGATAGAGTTAATAGTCGATGCACAGATCGATGATGTACTTCCTCCTTTAACGTAAATGGATCTAGATCCACCACATTGATCTGTATAATAAATAGTGGAATTCCAATATGCCGTAATATCATAAGTATCACCTTCTCCGCATGGATTACCAGCAGGTCCAGCTAATCCCGATGCTCCAGTTTGTCCCTTTTGTCCTTTTGGTCCTGTTCCAGATCCGGATCCGAAAGAACCATTGGCACCTTTTGGTCCAGTTGCTCCAGCAGCTCCTCTTGCTCCTGTAGATCCAACAACTCCTCTTGCTCCCGTTGTTGCGGTTCCAGCAGCTCCTTTTGGGCCTATAGCTCCAGTTCCACCCTGTGCACCAACAACTCCTCTTGCTCCCGTCGTTGCTGTTCCAGCTGGTCCTGTTGGCCCCATAGCTCCTGTGCTACCAGCGGGACTTGCCCCAGTATTACCTTTTGCTCCTGTAGGTGAAGGTCCAGTGTAACCCTTTGCTCCGATTGGAGATGGTCCAATGTAACCTTTTAATCCTTGAGCTCCGATTGGTGAAGGTCCAGTATTACCTTTTGCTCCTGTAGGTGAAGCCCCAAT
>TARA_B110000259_G_scaffold181996_1_pt1 | contig 22706 bp, 17 predicted proteins | sample TARA_B110000259 | Tara Oceans TARA_B110000259 (sample SAMEA4397649) | marine metagenome | biome: Polar Biome; feature: [SRF] surface water layer (ENVO:00010504); material: water (ENVO:00002006), including particulate matter (ENVO:01000060) such as... | depth 5 m | reverse complement strand
TATGGACAAACAGTCACCAGCTGAGAGATAAAACAGGGAGGCCGGGACTTGGCAAACGCCCTCCGGCCGTACCTGCCACTCCATCTTCGTGTCGGCGTAAATCACGACCCGGTCGCCGGGTTTCACGCCCGCTAAATCCACCAACCCGCTCGCCACGTTCTGCACTCGTTGCTTGACTTGCGTGAACGTGCTCCACTTGTACTCGCTCAGGGTGAGTTTCTCGAACCCGCCAACCGTGGCGGACGAAACAACGGACCGCTCGCCCATCGCGGGGCGGCCCCCGTTCGTGGAAACCGCGTACTCGAACACATCGAAAACGGTGTGGCACCCGTTGAACGGGGTGTCTTGTAAAACCGGGACGTCCGCGTTTCGCCACACGGTGTCACCGCTGGGCGAGGTTGTTGGGATGCTATACGGACCGTCGCGTTTAGGGTAAAACGGGCGGTCGCTCTGGGTAATAAGTGGTGGGCAGGGAAAAGGGAAGGTCAGCGGCCACACGCTGACGGGGCAGATTCGATCGACGCGGAACGAAACGAGGGAAACGTGTGGGTTTGAGGGTCCCGAACGCGTCGCCGCGAGGCCAGGGCTTGGCGCGGCGGCGTACCTGGAAGAACCCGAAGCAGTCGTCGAGGCCCATGGCTGGTCAAGGGTGGACGCAGAGGTGGTCTGAGCGGGACGATCTGACGAAGCATTTTGGGATGCTTCAGGTTTTTATGGGTCCGGCCGAAAAAAATCCTTCAGTTAACCGCTAGCAACTCGACGTCGAACACCAGCGTCGCGTCTCCCGGGATCTCCGGGGGTGAGCCTCGCTTGCCGTACCCGAGCTTGGGAGGAATAATTAGTGTTCGTTTCCCCCCCACGCGCATACCTAAAATTCCGGTGTCCCACCCCTTGATCACCTCACCCGCACCTAACGTGAATTCGAAACGCGACGCAGCGTCGAATTCCGATCCATCTGATGCTAGCGTGCCGCGGTACTTCATCGTGACCTCGGAACCGCGCTCCGCGCAATCCCCGTCCCCAGCGCGAATCTCGGTCATGTCAATCTGCTCGTCCTTGGGCACCTCGAAATGCACCCCGGGAAGGGTAAAGGACTGGCCTTTCTGCGCGAGCTTGCCTTTATCCACGCCCTGCTTCAGCGCTTTCTTCAGCGCGTTCGCGTTGTCGAACGCGAATTCCGCCTTGAGATGCTTAACAATCGCCTGGCGTGAGGACCCGGAGGGGTCCGCCAAAGTAGTCACCGCGACGACGATCTTGTCCAGGGTAGTCTTCGGAGGCGCCATGGGGCCGTTGGACGCGCGCGGAGACACGCGCAGGACAGTGCGGCGAGCAAGCGCGAGGGAGCAACGAAGGAAATAAAATGAGGCAAGGTCCAAATCAACTTTTCAGGTCAGAGAAACGGCTGACACCTTGACAACCTCGCGCTACCTAGTGTCACCGCATGCGCGCGAGGGGTGACCTCGCGACATCTCGCGGCCAGTCGTACCCGTACCCGGCCTGTAGAGGACTACGCCCAGTGGGAGATGCCCAGGTCGCCATGGCGCTGACTCCGATAACTCTTCTGCGACTCGGCGTGGCGCAGGAACCGCCGTCCAGCTCGATTCCGTTTTCGTTTTCCAGGCCGTGTTTTTTTCTTTTCTTCGTACCAGTACCAGTACCAGCGTCGCGCCCCGAACTCGCCTCACCACCATCGCCTTCCTGGACTTTCCACAACACCCTTGGTTTGACTTGCTCGCCCCCGAACCGCTCCGAACCGCTTCGAATCACGCTCAGCAAGTTCCCGAACGGCGTCAGCACCGGTCGCGGCGCGAACGAGTTACTTAACTCGTGTTGCGCGTTCGCCGACGACTTTGACGACTTTGTGTTTGCGTCGGGCGGCGTGGAGTCTTTGGTTTGTTTCGTCGCCGCGCTCGCCCCGGAATTCCCTCGGACAACACGACCGACCCCCACCACGGTTCCCAGAATCGTCCTCAAAGCCCGGGCCGGGACCCCCCCAGACCCGGTTCTCGGTTTCGACCCAGGCGCCAAATCACGGACCCGGCGCAGAAACGACGAAACGTCCAAAACGGTTTTCCCCGCGCCGCGAATCGCGTCAACCGCTGAGATAAATAAAGAAAGTGTCAGTCGTGTATGGGCTTACAGTGTGTCCGGATTTGGGAAATGCAATTCGTACCTTCTCCAGCTCCGGGCGCCACTGTGATTAATTTGGTTCGCCCGGGGCTGGTGAGCAGAGTCAACGCGCACCGCCGCAAAACGTCGCTGGGGCGGAAACGAAGACTGGGCATGGGCTTGTGAAGACGTGTGTTGCACAATGGGCTTCGGGACGCGTCTTTGGCGGAGGTGACTTCTTTTTTCGTGTCGGAGGCCACCGCTTCGTTCTTCTTTTCGCGAAAAGAAAAAGCAGAACCCGAAACCGGCGCGTCCACCAGCAGCGCGTCCCACACCCGCAGTGTGACCTCGGTGGGCGCGGTGCCGACCATCACACAAAGCAGCCACCGCGGACAAAAGCACTTCACGGAAAACCCGTGCAGTTCTAACGACGCGTGCGCATCCGGCGCGAGTTCCAGGAACTCGGAGTCCAGCAAGTCCAAGTCGTGCCGCAGGTTCGCCAGGCCGGGCGCGAAGTAGTTGGGCAACACGTCCGTCAGGATGGATCGCATTAACCAAAAGCACTGCTCCTCGAGTTGGTGCTGACAACTCGAGTTGTCGTTGTCCAAACCCAGGCCAGAAGACTCGAGCACCAGCAAGCAAAAACCGCACACGAAATTCATACCCTGCGTGTACCCGATCTCGGGCACCGCCAACGCCAGCGCGGAAAGCACTCGGCGTAAGGGTTGCAGCTTTTGGCCGTATTCGGTTTTTGTTTCAGAAGTAGTGGTATCTGTGCTGTTTTCGGTTTCGTCACGGCCGGTTTGCGGAGCAGTATCATCATCATCATCATCACCACCTGTTCGAAACTCCGGGTGATTGGGGAACGTGCGCTCCAGGTCCAGTTCTATCTGGTGCAGGTGTTGCCGAAGCGCGCGTTGAGTTTTTTTTTTTTCGTCCTCCGCCGCCGTCCCATCTTCCACAAGCAAAAGCGCGTCCCTCAAAAAATCCGCGTAAGTTACCGCCGAGCCCAGCATTTTCGCCCTCGCGCCGGACCAGGCCATCCACAGGCGCGCGCGGGAACGTCGGCCGACGCCACTGCGAGAGGCGGGAGGTAGGCCGAGAGGTCAGAGGTGAAATACGGTAAAAAAGCGAAAACCGAAAGGCGCGGGCCGAGCTGTCGCGATGGGCGTTCGTAAATTTGCGGGACGCGACGGCGACGGGAGGCTGAGGACGGGATGATGTTTACACGCACTTGACCCGGACGAACGCCCTGACGTCCTCCGACCTCGATTCCAGGTTCACACTGAGGTCCGATGCTTTCCCCTCGAACGCCGCCCACGCGGCGTAACATCGAAGACCCGAGTTGACCAACTTCACGGGAGCTTTTTCCTCGAGCTCGAACCCGAGGTCGTCGAGATGTGTGAGCTCGGGGACGCGGTTCGAGGTTTCAAACGCGGCGACGTTCCCGTCCAACACGCGCGCGCGCTTCCCAGTGCCGTCACTATCCAGGGACTGGCGTCCCCGCTTTGTGCCCGGCATCAAAGCGAGTCCTCGCGCTGTGCCAAAGTGCCGCGGCTCTCGTTGTCTCGTACCCCTTCTCGAAAAAAAGAAAAAACGCTGGAGAACGAAAAAAGAAGTTTAGGAAAGTCAACATCTGTTTGAATCAGAACGGGGCGCGAGTCGTCAGGGCCACGGCGTTGCGACGGTCCAGTCGCGATGGGTTTGCTGACCATCATCAAGAAGGTCAAGGCGAAGGAGAAGGAGGTCCGGGTGTTGATGGTTGGTTTGGATAATGCGGGGAAAACAACCATCGTAAAGCGCGTCAACGGTGAGGACATCAGCACCATCTCCCCCACGCTCGGGTTCAACATCAAAACCATGAGTTTCCGTGGGTACCGCATGAACATATGGGACGTGGGTGGGCAAAAAACGTTGCGGTCGTACTGGAGAAACTACTACGAAGCCACGGACGGGATGGTGTGGGTGGTGGACAGCGCGGATGTGCGTCGTTTGCGAGACTGTAAGGATGAGCTTCACAAGCTTCTCGGGGAGGAAAAACTCGCGGGGTCGAGTTTGTTGATCTTCGCGAACAAACAAGACATCCCCGGCGCGCTTACTAAAAAGGAAATCGCTCAGGTGCTGGAGCTGGACCAGTTCGGAAAAAGACACTGGCACATCGAGGGCTGCAGCGCGGTTACCGGCGACGGGTTGCTGGAGGGGTTCGACTGGTGCGTGAAGGATATCGGCGCGCGGATATACATGCACGATTAGACAAAGAATGCACGAATAGACAAAGACGATTAGAAAAAGACGTCAGACGATTTCGAAATTGCGCATAAATACATCTGTAACAAATCGTTCGTGTTCAACTGAATTAAACGTCCCTCAACGCCCGTCTCAGCGGTCCTTTCCCTTCGCCTTCGTCATCCGAATTGTCCGACGATTTTTCCGCTTCGGCGAACGCGGCGCCCAACTCGGTCGCGGCGGCGTCAAACGCGGCGGTTACTTTCACCGAGGCGTCGTCGAACGTCTTTTTGGTCTCCGCTGCCGCGTCCTCCCTGGTTATTAACGACACGGAGCCTTTCCCTTCCCCGCTGTCACTCCCTCCAGCCCTCTCTTGACTCATGGCTCTTAACGTTTTAATCGCCAGCGGTCCGTCGAACAGGTGGTGTTTCAGGCCGAAAAACAGCCGCGAGATGTTAAACACGAAAAAGCAACACCACACCCCCTCCACGGTGTTCCCCCACAGTTTAAGCGCGCCAATCATAAACGTGGTTGACACGAACATCCCCCCCGCTAGCCGCAGAAACGCCTGGTGGCCTTGCATCAGCCCCTCGCACACGAAAACTAAACCGTTCAAAGGCATCTGCACGGCGCCGATCAACACGGGCAAGCGCGCCATTTCCTGAACCCCCTGAAGCGGCGTGAAAAACGGCAGCAGCGGTAGCATGCACGACTGTAAACACCCCAGGAAGCACCCTAACAGGAAACCCCAGACTAGTAAGCGGTCTGCTACTTTCTTGGCTTCAAAAACCCCCCCGTCGGGTCCGCTCATGGACGAGTTTAGCCTTTGCGGAATCAGAATCGAGGCTAACGTTGACAGCGCTAGGACCGCGATCAATCCGAGTTGGAACATCTGCGCGCTCACGGTGTGCGCCGCCGCCGCCGTGCCGGTGGCGTCCATCGTGAGGATGGCCCTCATGACCGCGATGAACGTGATGTTCTGCGCGATTGACCGTAACTGCACCGCCGCGCCCCCCACCATCAGTTTTCCGATGTTGCTCCAGGACGGTACCCGGAACAGGCTCTTGACCGTGACTATTTTTCGTTTCAACATCGTTCTTATGTACATCGCGGCGGAGGTTACCTCGGACGCGCTCGTCGCGAGCGCCGCGCCCGCGACGCCCAAGGCTTTTATGGAACCCATCCCGAATATCAAAATCGGGTCTAACACAAGGTTGATCATCTGCGCTGCTACTGTGATTTTCATTGGCGTGGTGACGTCCAGCGTCCCGCGGAACGCGGCAAACCCCACGGTGGAGATGATAGCCGGGATGAACGTAAGCGCGCGGTATCCGATGTACGGCGCGGCTTGCACCGCGGTTGGAGTTCCTGGAACGATGCCAACGATTGACAAGCACCTGTCCTGCATGAATGTCAGGAGGAGCATGCCGAAAAGCCCGACTAACGAGGCGACGAAAATCGCCTCGCCCGTCGCGCGCTGCACCTCCTCCGTGTCCCCAGACGCCGCGGCTTTCGCCACGACCGGTGCGATTATCGACGGCACGAAGGAAATGATCCAAAACGCGCTTTGAAAAACCTGGTTCGCCGCGCCCTGCGCCGCCAACGCCACCGCGCTTCCCATGCGTCCCACCCAGAACACATCAACCGCGCCTACCAGGGGGATTATTAGGAAATTTAGCATAGCGGGGATGAACAGTTTCAGGATCTGTTTATCGATGGCGTCGTTCGCGGGAAGCGCGTCTTTCCAGAAGTTCACCCGGCCCGCTTGATCCGTCGGTTCTTCTGTGTCAACAGACTCCATCGGGTCCTCCGATGAGATCGCGATCGCAGCAGCCGCGGGTCGAGGCGTCGCGCGCACCGCCACGCGCCGTCGCGTCGTGCTCCACTTCGACGAAGTGGCAGAAACAGACGTGGGCACGCGAAATCGGTTGTTAATCGCGGCGGTGTCGCGCGCGCGAGGCGCGCGCACGCGAGGCGCGCGCACGCGAGCGCTCACCGCCGGCGGCGCCCTCACGCGCGCGATCGCCGCGGATATCATCGTGACGTGATTAGATACGCGCGTGCAACGAACGACCTGTGCGGTGTTCGCGCGTGCGCGAGTGAGCCTTTCCAGAGCGAGGCGGGTAACTGTTCGGGGCCGTGACGTAGCTGATCTTCCCGGCATTATTCGTGACGAGGTGAAACGTGGAAGAGTTCTCCGCTGTTGGAAATGAGCCTCTGGGAATCGACTGACGCGCGGACTATACAATGAGAAGCGCACGGTGTGTATTGATTGTGAATGCAATAACAACGAAACCCACCCCGGGGGTGCGGGTGCGTCTTTCCGTCCCCTTTTCGAAGGACACTCTTTGTGTGTTCCGTGTCTGATCCGTCACTCGGGCGCGCGGAGTGCGTCTTTTTCTTTTCTTTACGCTTTCTTTTGTGGAAGCAAAATTCATTTCGTCACTTCATTCTTCACTTCCGCTCATAGCTTGCTCCTCGTTTCACCCCGCGCCCCCCCACCCCCTCACCTGAGCAGCGCAATCGCCCCCTCCACGCAATGGCACTTCTTCAAGGCCTGCGTGTCAACCGGCACTTTGCGCGTCGCCGCGTTTTTACAAACGTCCCTCTCCTCCTCCGTGCCGCTTTCGCACATGGCGCCGACCACCTTCCCGCCGTCGATCCAAAACGCGCACAGCTTCGGCGCGAAGTCGCCCACCACCACGACGTCCGCGGTGTCCCTCGCAAACCCCCAGAACGCCCAGTTCAGCGCCCTCGCCTGGTCCTTCTGCTCGAACACGCGCGAGTAGAAGAACGGGAAGTATTTGTATTCCGTTGCGAAGGTGTCGTCAAGCACGGCGGCGGCGCAGTGCGCGGCGGAACTCCGGGCGTGCGCCACGTGCTCCATCCGCGTCTGCGAAACCGTCTCGCCGTCGGCGATTGAAAACGCCGCGATGTCCCCGACCGCGTAGACTGTTTTTGTAAAAGAAAAGTGTCAGTATATAAGCAAACAGTCTTGGGATTTGGTGAAATACAATACGTACCTGTTTTGTCCGCGACGCCAGCACCTGACGCACAGAACATCCCGTCCACGGCGATGCCCCCCGGGCTTCGTGGGTCAGGTGTGGAGTCAAGGCCGTCGAAGGGCGCGTAGTTCGCGCCGGCGCCGACGCCGACGACGACCAAGTCGGTTTCCAGGACCTCGCCGTCCGCGAGCGTCACGCTGGCCACCGCACCGTCGTCACCCGCGTTGATGGCCTTTACCTTCGCGTTGCGATAGAACGCCACGCCCTTGGTTTCGAAGAACTGCTCGTACTTCTGTGCTATTTCTGAATTCCATAGGCGGGCCATTACGTGCGGCTCCATTAAAACCACCCTCGGGTTCATTCCGCGCGCCGCGAGCGCCGCGGAGACTTCCAACCCGATGTACCCGCCTCCAATCACCACCGGCTGTTTTTTCGCGGTGCTCATCGCCTCCGCGAGCGCCAACGCATCAGCGTTGTTTCGGACGTAGTGCACCCCGGACAGCCCTCCGCCGATTGAGGCGGGAAGCTTAAGCGCGGTGCACCCGATGGCGACTACTAGCTTGTCGTATGAGGTCACATCACCCGCATCCGTGGTCACCGTTTGATTGGCCTTGTCCCACCCCACAACCGTCGTGCCCAGCTTAAGCGTTATGCCTTTCTCGGTGTACCACTCCTCGGTTTGCCGCTCGCCGCCGCCGCCAACACTGGTGTGGAAGCCGGGCAAACGCGCGGGGGACTCGGCGTGCAGCACTGCCTTGGTCAGTGCCGGTCGTTCATACGGCGCCACGTTTTCCGAGCTGATGATGGTCAGTGCCGCCCCGGGGGCGTTCGCCGCGACCATTGCTCGGGCGAAGTAACCAGCGGAAACGCCGCCGCCCACAACCACGATCTTCTTCGCAACAGAAGGGCTCATGCTGCTGCTCTGTTGTGTGGATGCAGATGAGGGGCGGAAGAAGTGCGCGTGAAGGTGACGTCGACCCTTTTTCACTGCAGGTCTGCAGAAAGAGAAAGCGGGCGACGCTTGGAGTGGCGAGCTGACGAAACCGCCGTGAGCGAAGAAAACCGCGGTGAGAGGGCGTGTTTGCAGCGCGAGCATGGTGGCGGTGCGCGGCGAGCGGTGTCCTCGCCAGGGCGGAGCCGCGCTTCAAGCTTCCAAGGGTTCAGCTCTGGCTTTTGGCTCAGGTCACCCGCCCAGGCGCGTGTCTCGGCCCGTCCCAGGCGAGCGTTTCCTCCAAGAGAACGGCGAGTCGATGAGGACCATTCAATTTTCTTGGATGAGATGAAGAAAATTGTCGAACAAAAGAAGAGCTGCGCGGGGTGTTGAACCCATTGGGTGCGGCCCCGATGGTGTCCCAGGTGCGGTGGGTCGCCGCGGTGGCCACCCTGGCGGTGGCGTTGCTGTTCGGGACTGTTTCTGCGACAGAGTCCAACTTTACCACCAGCAAGGGCGGTTTCCTGAGCTTCGACGACGTCAAAGGTAAGCCGTACGAAGTGGATTTCGACGGCCGATCCTTCGCGGTGGGTGGGCAACGCACGTTGTGGGTCTCCGGCTCGGTGCACCCCGCGCGCGTACCCCCCGGGGAGTGGTTGTCCACGTTACAGCTGATGAAAGCCAACGGGCTGAACATGGTGCAGATATACGTCTTCTGGAACATGTACGAACCGACGGCGTCGGGGATGGGCGATCCGACCAACACGGATTGGGGGGCGGTTGATTTGAAAAAGTTCGTCGCGCTCGCGGGCGACGTCGGGCTTTTTGTTAACTTGAGAGTGGGCCCGTACGTGTGCGCGGAGTGGAAGTTCGGGGGCTTGCCGCTTTGGCTGATGAACAATACGAAATATCCAACTTTGCGCTTGCGAACCAACGAACCGACTTGGATGGCGTTAACGGGGGATTGGTTCCAGCGCGTGACGTACGAGGTGGCCGAATTCTTGGCGCCCCTGGGCGGCCCGATCGTTTTGACGCAAGTCGAAAACGAACTCGCGTGGGACGCGCCTGTGGAGTACGTGGAGTGGGCCGGAACCATGGCACGGGCGGCGCTTGTTAACGCGGTTCACAAGGCGACGAGCGGGTTGTCGGCGGGCACAAGCGACGACACTGACGAAATCGTCGCGAAGAACAGCCTGGCGTTCACGAACGCCGAGGACGCGCGCATAATTCCCGTGCTGATGTGCGAAGGCTCGGTTTCCAAAAACACCGTCCCCGCGTGCAACGGCCCTACGTGTGCGGAGTACCTTACGGACCAGCACTCACGAGCGGACATGAACATCGAAAGCGACGACGACGGGAGTGGGTACGAAAAAAAAGTACTGGTGGATTACCCGGGCGTGTGGACCGAGAACGAGGGCGGGTACCAGACCTGGGGCGGGAGCGCGGAGAAACCCACGGCGTACTTCTGGGGCAGGGGCGCGGATGACCTGGCGTGGGCGTCCATGCGCTGGTTCGCCAGGGGCGGGTCGCACATGAACTACTACATGTTCGCGGGGGGGAACAACTTCGGCACCACAGAAGGCGACGCGATGCAAACGGCGTACGCCACGGATGTCAACGTGTGTCCCGACGGACTCCCGAACGAACCCAAGTTTTCGCACCTGGGAAACATGCACGCGGCGCTCAAGAAAGTCGCGCCCGCGCTTCTCGGCGTTCAGGCGCAGGTGGGCAAGGCGGTGTTCCTGCCGCACCGCGGAGTGCTCGTCGCGGATGACGACGGGGACGGCGTGTGGGACGGCGCGACGCATGTGCCGCTGACGTACGGCGCGCTGACTGGGAACGGCGAGTTGGGGGTGGGAGGTGGGAAAAAGGAAAGGAGTGATAAAAAAAGTTTGATCCGGCAAAGGGCGACGTCGGCGAGGAGTTCTACGCGTGTGAGGAGTTCTACGCTTTCCAAATCCCTTTCCAAAAAGGACGAAAAAGGACGAAGGAAGCACGGCGCGCTTTTGCACAACACGCTTTTGGTTGATTCGCTTGGAATGAACAGCGGAGTGGTGAGTGATGTGTTTGTTTCCGAGGCGAGTGACGCATTCACCGAGGTGTCGTCGCGTCCGGATTTCGTCCAGTCCACGAAACAGGAAGGCTTCGGCGAGGTTTCCGGGAACGTCGTGGCGTTTGAGTACGACTCTGAGTTTGACGATTCCTTTGTTGCGTTTTTAGAAAACAACTCGCCGAGAGCGGTGGTGGCTGATTTTCGGGGCGGCGCGTTCCAGCTGAACTCGTATTCATCGGTGTTGGTTGTGGGTGACATGGGCGACTTGCGAAGCGGGAACGGGGGTATGGAAGTTGTTTACAACACGTCGCAGGTGCCCGTGGTAAAGCATCTGCGCAAGGTTAAAAAAGACGTCGCGAAGTTGTTCGACCTTCGAGTTTGGAATGAACCGATCGCGCTGGACCCGGGTATGCTTTCGCGCACGAAGTCGGTCACGTCGCAATACCCGCTTCCCCAAATTGCGCTTACCGGGGACACGTCCGAGTACCTGTGGTACCACGCCTCGTTCCAAGCCCCGTCCAATTTCGACGAAAGCGACGGCGACGTTTTGCCACCCGTGTTGTGGCTGAAAATAATCGGCAGAGCCGCCAACGTCTACTCCGTGTTTATCGACGGCTTCCCGGTGGAATCCGTGGCGGACGAAACGCACTCGCCGTCCAGTCAGAACCAGGAAATCGAACATTGGGTGTCCCTAGGGCGACACGCGAAGTCGCACGTCCGGACCCTCGCGATTCTTTCGGAAAGCCTGGGGGTTTCGAACTACCCGATTTTCCCAAACACCGCGCCGTCGGATTTCGAAAAAGGTGTCGTGTACGCCGAAGTGAAGCGCGAAGGTACGTCCACACGTTTCCCAAATCCCTCCGACTGTTTTGACAGTTGTCCGCCCGTATCTACTGTTTACTACATACGTCACAAACGCGCGGTTTCACCTCCAACGCTGGTGACTGTTTGTCCATACATTGCGATACACATTCTACTTGCACATACAATACTGACACTTTTCTGGCAAAACTCCAAAGACAACGACGAGATTTTGCCGTTTCTTACCATAAAGAACGCGGATACCGTGGGGGATACGTGGCGCATGCGCGTGGGCTTGTACGGCGAGCAGATGCGCTTGTTTGATCCAAGTCAAACAAAAACGTCGTCCACGCGCTGGTCGTCTGTGGAACCGAAAGCGCGCGTCGACGGCGTGACTTGGGTCTCCGCGAAGTTTTCAATGCCGAGCGACTGGGACCGGCGCAAGGAAACCGTGTTGCTTGACGCGTCTTCCATGGGCAGAGGGCACGTCTGGGTGAACGGCCACGACCTCGGGAGGTACTGGAACCTACTTCGCAAGGACGAGTCCTTGACGCAAACGCAGCGGTTCTACGTCGTTCCAAACGAGTGGCTGCGTTTACACGCGGGCGACGCGAACGAAGTCGTGTTTGCGGAAATCGCGGGCGCTTTCGTGGACGCGACGATCGCGACGTCGTCCATGGAACGCGTCGCGCCGGAAGAAGCGGAGTCCGCGGCGTTCGCGGTGACGGGGGGAGGACAAAAAGCGTGCGAGTTCTAGTATCTCGGACCCCTAGTATCTAGTCTAATTAATATCCTACATAACGATCTATCATCATAGGTTAACCTTTGCGCTCGCTTCTCTTTTAGACTAGTTTAACTTGAGCCGTGATTTTTCCACCAGCGCGACGTACGCGTTTAGTTTCTCTCGGACATCCTGCACGGAGTATGTCAAGCCTTGTGATGTGATCCGGGTATCCCCCCTTAATCCCATCCCTATCCCGTCGCTTAGCAGTCGCAGGGACAGCAACGCGTCCGTGGACGGCGGCGCCCGCGGGTCGTTGAAGCACGAAAACACAAAGCACAGAAAATCGTTCGTCCGCTCCACGCCGCCGAGTCGTTTGCCCGTCTCGGCGTTCGTGTCACGCGACCCTCTCGTTTCCTCGCTCACCGAGCTCCACACCACCTGTTCCCAGTCCTGCAAATCAGGTGCGTCGATGAACCGGTCCAGCCGTGTTGCCGCCGCGGGAAGGTCACTCAGCGCGCCGCTCGCCAAACGTTTCCTCATCTCCCGAAGCGGAGGCGCCGTGCCGAGTTGCACGCTCAACCGCAGCGCCTGGTCCACCAACTCAAGCTCGTCCGCGGCGTCCCTGACTTGCGTTATGATCGCGTCCAGGGAAACGAAGCTCGCGACGTCCGCCGCGAACGAAATGTTCGGGGTAAGCAGCGCAACACCCGTGCACACGCTGGCCACACCGCCGAGAAACGCGGCGCGGCGGGACGTGCCGTCTTGCGGTGCCGTCACGGCATTTGCCGAGACACCTTCGCCGCGTCGGCCAACAGCGGGCGGCCCCTTGGTTCGGCCAGAAGTACTAGGTGTATGCACCACGCGTGCCGCGAAAATCGAGCGTGCGACTGCGACGGGCATCGCGCGCGGGAGTGCGGGTTGGGCGTCGGAGGAGGATAACAAAAGCGCGGTGGACACGTCTGGTCCAGTCAGCAAGGCAGAAGAAGTCGTTTTCCGAAACAGCCATCGTCGCGTGGGTCGCACTTGACAGGCGCGCGTGGTCATGTCTGCGCTGGTGGTTTCGTCGCCCCGCGCGGTCGCCTCACCCTATGGGGCGTTCCTTCCCCTGCAGCGTCGCGCTTCTCCCTCCCGGTCGACTTCCGTTCGCGTCCGAGCCGAGACCATCAGGGTGTGCGTTAACAAAGAATGCAAGAGGGCGGGGTCGTTGAAGACGTGCAAGATGCTGCAAGGGATTTCACAAGGGACTGGAGTCAAGATTGAGGAGGTTCTTTGTCTGGACGAGTGCGGCATGGGACCGAACGTGGAAATCGCGGGTAGGATAGTGAACGGCGTGAAGACCGAGGCGGACGTCAAGGCGGTTTTCGATTGGACGAGAACCGAATTTGCCACCGAGGAGGAAGAGGAGAAACAGGACGAAGAAGGCGACGTGTGATGCAAACCTAATGAGCTACTGTTTGACCACCTTCGTCTCTACTTGCGCGGCTTTTTCGTGTCTCCTTTTTTCTTCGGGGCGGAACATGGCGTGCTGCTGATGATGTTCAAAGCACGACCGCGTTCGAACTCCACGTTCTCTTCCTGGGCGAGTTTTAAAGCGCGTTTTTCCAGTTGGCTCAACTTCCCCGAAAGCGCATCCGCCCCGACCCCACCTCCCGGCATCACACCTCAGGGAAACCTGGAAGGCGTCCGCGGCGCCACGAAGTCGCTACCGCTCCCGACCGACCCCGGGTACGGGTGACACGACGGTGGCCTGCGCCTCGTGGAATGCTTGTTCTTGAGAAAGCGCGCCAGTCTTGACAGTAAAATCTGCCGGCAAACGAAAATCCCGAAAAGCTGAACAGGAGGCGGTGACAATCACAATTCAACCCTGCATTCGATCCGGCGAGCGCGCCCCCGCACACCGCGGTGCACACCGTTCGCGGTCTTCTCCGTCCCCCCAGGCTCGTCCAATCGCCCGCGCGATGTCCGAACTCGACGTCGCCGCGCAGCAGGCGAGGATCAACCAGCTCGCGCTTCTTGATGTGGACGCATTGGCGGAGGAACAAAGGCTTGGCCGAAATGAGATGCTGAGGCTTCCTGATCTCATCAAGAAAGCCGTGGAGGACGCGGAGTACGCGCGCGCGGCGACGCTGCAGCAGCGCATTCCGTATTGGAAACAGAGGTTCGAGGAACTAGCCGCGGCGAGGGCGATGTCCGTTCGCTTAAAACGCCGGAAAGACCCCGCGGCGCTTCTTGATGCGACCGAATTAACCGAGAACGCAGCTTCGGTGTGGTCCACGCGCGTCCAGGACGTGTGCGTTTCGCTCGCGGCGCCGGTGAACACCGCGCTCGCGGTGATCGCGGAAGGGCTGCGTTTAGCCGCTTCCGAGGGGGTGTACGAAATAAAAATCAGAAGAGCCCCTGACGTGACCGAGGTATTGAAATCGAAGCACGTCTGGGACCCGGATTTGAGTAACTCGCGCGCCGAGCACGAATTGCGAAGAGCGGCGTCGTACGGCGACACGGCGTACCAGGAAAAGCACGAAAAGCACGTCCACTCCGTGACACGGACGCTCGGCAAGGTGGATTATTTCGTGGATGTCGGTTTCTGCTGGATTCCCGTGGGGCGGGGGCTAGGGGTGCCTAGTGAAACGGAAACGCACGACGCGACGTACAGACACGACTTCGCCACCCTGCACAAACACCACAAGGCGTTCGCCGGGTTCGCGCCGGAGGTGACCCGGGATTTGTTCGTGGAGATGGCGGAGTCCTTCGACGGGAACAGCGCGCACGTTTTTGGAGACCTGGACATCTGCTTGTGTACCTCGGAGTTCGGAAAGGCGCTGCTTCGCTGGAACCTAAACGCCAAGGGGTACGCGAGTAAAGGTGCGTATTGTATTTCACCAAATCCCAAGACTGTTTACTGCCTCTGTGACTACACTAGTCATTAAAAGGAAGTTACATACATCACAAGTAGACTGTTTGCCCATATAGCACACCTAATCTCAAGAATCAACACTGACACTTTTCTTTTACAATCAAAGCCCTTCCCGGGTTCGACGCTCTGGTCAAGGAGTGGCACCGGAAAAACCACGCGGCGCGCGTACACTCGCCAACCGCGGACGTGCTTCCCTTTCGGTCCGAGGAGTTCCGCGGGTTCGTCAAGCCGCACTCGTACCCACCAAACTGTGGGGTCATGCTTCTCGTGGCGCACGGAGAGTCGGGCGAGCGGTTGCGGAAAACGAACGGCGACCACGAGAACTTCGCGGAGGACGCCGGGTTCACGAAGTACGGCCTTGGACCTTTCCCAAATCCAGGCACACGGTTTACCGCCCCTCTCTGACCACAGCCGTCATTAAAAGGAAGTATCCTACATACAGCACAAACGCACTGTTCGGCCCGAGTACGCCCTCCCTGTTTGCCCACTGTGCATAAATCGCCCAATACAGTACACTCGGGACTGACCTGTTTCTTTTCCAAACCCAGAGCCGACCACACAAACGCCTCGTTTGTGGAGTACGTTGAGGCCATCGTGTCGCGCGCGGCGGTGGATACGTACCCCGACGGTTTCGTCGCCCGGCGAACCGCGATCGGGCAAAACTCCAGCGCGCGAGTAATGCAGGTACAGCCTGACATCGTCCATGGCGCGGGGACGCCTAGCCTGCGGAACCTGTGCGCGCGGGAAAAGTTCTGGCAAAGGAAACGAATGGAAGGCGAAGCGGTTTACGAAACGCAAGCGCCGGCGTCGCCATCCTCCACGCCGGGTGGCGGGTCGGCGAGGACGAAAACGGCCGGAGCCTCGTCGGGAGCCAACTCGCCGTCAATCACGCCGATGGGCAGCACGAAATCGAGGTGAGGTAGGCACAGGTCGGCGGGTGTGTTGTGCTATATATATCTAATCCAAATTAACCTTAGTATGCCTTGGTAAGCCTTATTGGTAGCCTTTTCGGATTGCCAGGAAAACCGAGTTACCTCATCTTCGGTCAGCGCGCCGTCGTCCGCCCCGAAATGTCCGGGAAAAAGCGAAACCCGTCATCCCCGAACGCATCCTCGCCCTTCCATCCCTCAGAAACCTCCATCGGCTCGACGCCGCAAAGAGGCGCCCTGGGAAGTGCGGCAAGGGCGTGGAGACGAGGGGGAGACTCACATTCGGTAGCCTCGAGAGAGTGCCCATACTTAAGAGGCGGAAAGTGAAAATAATGGCGCCACTTTTTGCCATCGCGCGTTCGCGAGCGCCAATCGATGCCTCGGGGTCGTTCGCACAGCAGTTTATACACAGGCAAACAGTCTATCTGGAAGGACGGTTTCTAAATGGCTTTTTTTCTCCCGCGTCAAGATCTGGAGCATTCGAGTTGGGAGTGTCCGCCAACGGAGACTACGGATGGTAACGCGAGCGAGTATAAACCGGGTTCGGTGTTGACAGTACATACACGATGACCTATGTTTGCTTCTGGAGCACGGTGCGCATCGCAGGTACACATCTCTATACAGATATCACGGCGCTTTCCGAGTCCCCGCCGGGGGCCGAGATTTTCCCCGCCACGATTCAACAATACGTCCCCGTCTCAAAATTGATCTCGTCCCCGCCCCCCCGGATCGGCCTTCCTCTCGTCGCGACGACGTTCCTTACACAACTCACGCCCGAATTACTTGGCCATCATCATCTTGACGAACTCGTCGTAGTTAACCTGGCCGTCGCCATCCACGTCCGCTTCGCGGATCATCTCATCCACCTCCTCGTCGGTGAGTTTCTCGCCGAGGTTGGTCATCACGTGACGCAACTCCGCGGCGGAGATGAAGCCGTTGCCGTCCTTGTCGAACACCTTGAACGCTTCCTTCAGTTCCTCCTCGGAGTCCGTGTCCTTCATCTTCCGCGCCATCAAGTTCAGGAACTCGGGGAAGTCGATGGTGCCGTTACCGTCCGCGTCGACTTCGTTGATCATGTCCTGGAGCTCGGCTTCGGTGGGGTTTTGTCCGAGCGACCGCATGACGGTGCCGAGTTCCTTGGTGGTGATGGTGCCGTCGCCATCCTTGTCGAACAGCGCGAACGCCTCCTTGAACTCGGCGATTTGCTCGTCGGTGAGAGTGTCAGCCATGTTGAATGTCGAAAAGGGGGGGTCGACGCGTGACGCGAGGAGTGATTGACGCGGCAAATTGGATTGCCATTTCGTTTTCGATTCCCATTTTAGGCGCGAAGCGGTCTCGACGGTGCAGAGGCCATGTCAGCACCGCGCTACGACGTTGATCGCACCCGCCCGCACTCCGTGAAAGGCACGCCGTTTCAATTACATTTCAATTGAGCGTCGTACATCGTCCCCGCGGGTCAACCCCGAGGGTCAAGCAAAATTCAAAGTCCCATATCGGCACCAACCTGCAACATTCTGAATGTCAAAATCAGTAGAGGGTGCACGGCGACGCGGGGCGACGGCATGTCGTCGCCGCAAGGTCGGTCCGGGGTTGGGGGCGCGTGGGAGGAGGGGCACGCGCGCGCGCTGTTTCCCGAACCCCAGCCCTCGCCGTCTCGCGGGATAGCACGGGCGGCTGCTGAAGCCCGGAAGAGTTTCGAACAACCACCACCAACACAAAGCCCGTCGTCGATGGCTCGCGGGTCCGTTTCGGTCCGCGTAGACGACGCGACGCGTAGCCCCCGTAACACCGCGGTCGCGGCGGCGTCGGCCAGGTTTTCCACGACCCCGCCGCAATCGCCTCCGAGGACGGGCGGTTGGTCGCCGCAAACCCAACCGCGGACACAGCAGACATCGCCGATGACGGATATCCTCAACCTCGTCGCGTCCGATGTGGGCGGGACGTACGCGCCGTCCAGCACCGACGCAAACGCGTCGTCGTCAGCGGCGGCGAACGTCAGCGCGGTCATCAGGGCAGCGGCTGAAGCCGCGGTGCTGGCATCAGCGGGGCGGGATGGACGCCGACCTAAGGGGCGTTTCGCGAGCAGCCAAGCGTCATCAGCGGCGTCTTCGCCACACAGAGGTCGGAATTCAGCGGCTTCCTCGCCGGCGCGGCGCGAAGACGGAAACGGCGCTTCGTTTCCGGGGTACTCGCTGACGCACTCGCCCAAGGGCAAGGGGCACACTGTGATTAGCACGAAACGCACACCACCGCCGCTGTCACCCCCTGGACGTAGCGCAAAAAACAATACTTCCAGTTTCGACGAGGCGTTCGCGGCGTTGACTGAATCGTTGCCGACGCCCGAGGCGAACACAAACCAAAACGACCGCGAAACGCAGTCGCCGGAAGCCTCTTCTGCGACGACGACCGCTTCCGCGAGGGAAGAAACCGCGCGCGCCATGGACGCACTGAGAGCGCTTCGCGTCGCCTCGCAAAGAGAGCGAAGCGCGCACGGCACGGAGGTGGCGGCGCTGCGAGCCGCCGTCGCCGACACCGCGAAGAGCGCGCGGGACGAGGCGACGCGGGACGCGCGCGCGGCCGCGGCGGCGGACGCGCGGAGGGCGTGCGAAGAAGGCCGCGCGGAGGCTGCGGCTGCGGCTGACAAGACGCGGCTTGTGGAGATCGCGAGGGCTGTGGATTTCGCGCTCGCGAACGCTCGTGTCGAGGGTGCCCAACACGCAGAGGCGGCGGTGCGCGCGGCGGTGAGCGCCGCCGTCGCGGCGCGCGAGACGGAGCTGGGCGAGGCGGCGCGTCGCGCCGCGATGGACGTGGGCGGTGCAGCGGACCGCCGGGTGGCGGACGCGGAGTCTGGCGCGCTCGCGACTGTTGCCGCTGCTCGCGCAGACGCGGCCGCGCTCGTCGAAGCAGCTGCTGCTGAAGCATCCGCTAAAGTGCGGGAAGCGGAACACCGAGCGGCTGACGCGATTCGCGAGTCTGAGGAAAAAAGCGAGCGCGCCGCGCAGGCGCTGCGCCGCGACGAAGTGCGCGTGGCGGATGTGGCGGAGACGCTGCACTCCGCCGTCGCGGACGCGGACGCACGGGTTTTTGAAGCGGAGCACCGGTTCAAAGAACAGCAAAGACGCGCGGATGATCTAGAGCAGCAGCTACTACGGTGTGCCACCGAAGCCGTCCGCGCGGTTGACGAAGCGGACGCGAAGCGCGTCGAGGTGACGCGAAAACTCAACGCGTCTCTTTTGCTGAAAACCAATGCACTGGAACAGTACGAGATCAAAGAAGCTGAGCAACGAACACGAGCGAGGGAAGAGCTTGAGCAGTTACGGGAAGAGGCCCGGGTTTCGGAACAAGCCGTGACACACGCGGCTGAGCGACGCGTGAAGCACTTCCGGGCGCAGTGCGCGGCGCGCACGAAACGAGAAACGGAAAAAACAGAGCGCGACTTTGAAAAGGCGCTCGCCGCGGCCGAGGCGGCGTACGAGGAACACGTCGTCATTGAACGCGCAAAGACGCACGCCGCGAAGATGGAGCTGGCGGATCACGTCAAGCGCACGAAAGGACAAGGTAGTGCGCATGAGCGGCGGATAGCCGCTGTGGAGCAAACCGCGAAGCAAGCCGTGTTTGCTGCTAAGAAGAAAGCGGAAGATACGATCGCCGAGGCGGTGAGTGAAAAAAACCGCTGGATCAAACGCGCGCGCGGCGCTGAGGCAAAGGCGGATGCTTCGGACCGCGAAAAGCGGGATTTGGAAAAGAAACTGTGCTTGCAAATCAAGATCCTGAGTGACAACGCGGCTGAAAAGGAAAGTGCGTTTGTGCAACTTCAAAAAGAAACGCACGCGGCTTTAGAGGCGTCCGCCGCCGCGCGCAAAACGAGCGACAAACGAACGCGAAACGCGCTCGAAGCGACGTCGCGGGTGGCGAAAAGCGCGCGGGGGTTTCGGGTGAAACTAACGTGCATGCGCGCGTGGCAACACCTGGCAACACCGAAAGTGGAGGCACCTGTGGGACACGGAAACGAAACGCGAATGAAGAAAACGACACGAAAAAGTGAACACCAAAAGGGGCGCGATTACGATTCGGACCGCGGAAAGCGCGGAAACCACCTCGCTTTGCGTTCGGCCACCGGCGCGTCGACGTCGTCGTCGTCGGAGTCTTCCGACTCCGACTCCGACTCCGACTCGTCCCACGGTTCGACCCGCGGAAAAGAAAAGCCCAGCGGTCGCGGAGGTGGACGACTGCCGTCAGCGCCCGCTGGGCCTGTCACCCCGTCCACGGCGCAGGTCGCGCTGGAGTGGAAAGACCGGCTTCGTGAGGATTTCGGGCCAACCAAAAGGCATGCCACCCTGTGGAAAGACCCGAACCTGAAACCGAACCCGAACCCACAACCAAAGGAGCGCCGCGCGCGGAGACGGTTTCAAAATAACGGCGATCCCTACGTCGCGCATGAGGAGCCCGGAAAAGACAAGCCCGGCTCCGACACGCCGACCTCGACCTCGATGGAAATGGAAATCGCGGCGCGACGCAGGGAGGGAGTCCTCGCGGGTTCCGAACGACGCGTGCTCGAGCTCGAGCGTGCGCTCGATTTGGCGCGAAACGAGACGAGGCGCGACGAGACGAACCGCGCGGCGACGGCGGTGTCAACCCCCACGGCCGAAGTGGTGCCGCGCGCTGCTATCGTGAAAGACGTGGACGTGCCGATGGCGCAGTCTGGCGAGCCCGAGCCGAAGCCGGAGCCGAAGCCTGTGACGACGGCCGCGTATGGGCAAACAGTCACAACAGAGTCAGCGAGGAAACACCCGTGGGCCGTCGCGCGCGACGCGGTTCGCGAAAACGCCCGGAGCGCGGTTTGCGAACAACCGACCGCGGTTCCCGAGCCTTGGCCCGAGCCGAAGCCGGAGCCTGTGCCTGTGCCGGAACCAACACCTGCACCTGCACCTGCGCCTGCACCCGATCCTACACCTGCACCGCAAGTGGATTCAAAGCTACAGGCGCAGCTGCTTCTCGAGGCGCGGGCGCAGGCGCAAACGCGTTCCCTCCTCGAGGCGCAAGTGCAGGCGCTGCTGCGCGCGCAGGCGCAGGCGCTGGCACAGATACAGTCAGGCGCACAGCTGACGCAGTCAAACGCACAGCCGGTATATCAGTCGCCGGCGCAGCCTTGGCCAGCGTTTCAGCCTTCGCCGCTGTTCCCGCCGCGGTCCACGCCTTCGCCTGGTGGCGCGTTTCACCCGCCGGCGCCGTCCGCGTCTTCGCAACAAAGGCCTGTCTCCGCGAGCGGGTATTTCCCGCGCCCTCTCTCCGCGTCGTGTGGGTTTCCCCCCCGACCCCCGGGCGAGCTGGCGTTTGCGCGCGAGCCCGACGATCGCAGCGCGATGTCACGCGTTCAGTCGTCGCAGAGTGAGGACCAATTCGGCCAGTTCCGCGCTGGATACGCTGGGTACGCGGCGAGCGCGCCTTCGTCGCCAAACGAGCCAGCGCGCCACGCGAACGCCTGGGCGTCGCAAAGCGCAAGTCGCGCGGAGTTGTACGGAAACAACCCTGTACTATTGCGAAGTATGGGCGGTAACGCCAGTAACGCGTTCACCCCAATCACGTCGCGGCAATCCGCCGCGTTCGGCGCTGTGTGCGCGACGCTGGAGTCGGCGCGCAAGTTGTTGGGCGGCGCGACGGAACTGTCCGCGCCGAGAAGCGTGGCACCTTCGCGTCACTCCGCGCCGTCTCCGCAGAGTGGGTTCCGGAACCCAGGCGTGACGCATACCATGGGTTACGGCATGGAGGCCAATCGCGGCACACCGAGCGAGCTCGATCGTATCCCTCGCCGCGTCCTGGACCCGCGCGCGGCGGCGAGTTCGCTAGGCGCGAGCGCCTTGAAAAGCGGGGGTCGATTTGGGAAGGAAACCGAAAAAACGGGGGGCGCGATTCCCGGCGGTGTCTCGGGAAGCGCGCCTCGCAGGGCGTTGCGGTGGGCGGACGGCGACGACGCGTACGATGCGAATTTGGAAAGGTAGAATAGGTGAACGGTTGTTACACAAAACCACTAGGATATACTACTTGCTCACTGTCTTTTTTTCCGCGCCGGCGCGTCGACCCCGGGCTCGTCCGCCTCGGTTTGCCGGAAGAAACCGGCGCCGTCCTCGGTCAAAGCGACGCCGCACAGCGTCGCCGTTTTGTCCGCGCCTGTTTGTTCTTTTTCCTTTTTCCCGGTTCCACCGTTCCCTCCGACGGCGAAATACTTATCCCAGAACAGCGCCGTGAACAGCACGAGATACGCGCTGTACATGGCTAGGCCCAGCTTTATGTTGGTGGGGTCGGTGTGGCACGCCGGCCCGAGGCTGCTTTTCAAAAAGCCGCTCCGCGCGGTGACCGCGGCGCCCGCCGCCATTTGCGCAATCTGCAAAAAGGTTACAACCGGCGCCATTTTCTTCGCGATCGCACGCGTTTTTTTCCCAGTCCCCGACACTAGAAAGTAATAAAAATACATCACCGCGTGCACCGCGTAGTTCATCGTGGCGAACCACAGCCCAGTGCCTATTGTGTTGTGAAACGCGTGCCAGCAATACAGCAGCACGGTGGCGTGGTGGAACCAGGCGAGGAAGATTATTCTTTTTTTTTGCAAAACCAGGAAAAGCGTGTCGGCGAGCTCGGGGAACTTCGAAAAGATGAAAAGCGCCATCCACAAACCAACCGGGCCGTCGCTGTACCACGTTTGGGGATCTTGACACAGCGTGATGTCGATTCCTTCGCTCCGCACTTTTCTGGCTAAATGCGGGAAAGTGCGCGTGGCGCCGAACGCGCTGAACAGCGACAGGGCCAAATTCCAAGCCGCGAAAGTTTTTTTCAAAGCAATTGGTTTTCGTTTTTCCAGAAACTTGGGGAGGGAAAACACGCAAATGAGGTACGCGGACACCGCGAACACGGGAATCTCCGCATGCGCACGGCAAAACTCTATCCACGGCAGCCCAACGTACGCCTGTTCGAACTCATTGAACCGGGACCAAGGGGACATGGACGGGACGAAGGGGT
>TARA_B110000259_G_scaffold57181_1_pt1 | contig 22742 bp, 20 predicted proteins | sample TARA_B110000259 | Tara Oceans TARA_B110000259 (sample SAMEA4397649) | marine metagenome | biome: Polar Biome; feature: [SRF] surface water layer (ENVO:00010504); material: water (ENVO:00002006), including particulate matter (ENVO:01000060) such as... | depth 5 m | reverse complement strand
GAAAAAAATATCTCTGTTATCTCCAAGTAAGCCGGACATTAAACATAACTCTCCAGATTCTTGAGGTGTTACAAAATATCTTCTAACATCACTAGGAGCTGATAAAGGCTGTCTTTTGGAAACCCTCTGATTGAAGCCATGAAGCAAAGAGCCGTCTGAAAAAGCAACATTTGCAAAACGAGCCATAGAAATAGACATTGTTTTACTTTCTCTCATTAAGAACATTTCCATGATTCGTTTACTTGCACCCATCATATTTACAGGGTTTGCAGCCTTGTCGGTTGAAACACAAAAATATTTTTTTGCGCCATGATCTCTAGCTAATTTAAATGTCTTGATTGTATTAAGAATATTCACAGAGAGCATGCGCATTAATGTAAAAGGATCTTTTTCACTTCTTACATGCTTTAATGCTGATAAATTAAAAACATAATCATATGGACCTTCACTGGTAATAAGAGCCTCAAACTCAAGACTGCCACAGTCAATAGCAAATGTCTTAAAATCACCATCTATGTATCCAAGTGTACTGCGAATATCTCTTACCAACTCAACCATATTATTTTCACTGATATCAACAACATGTAACTTTAAGGGTTTTCTTTTAAAGATCTCTTTAGTAACAGCTTGTCCTATAGAGCCAGCGCCACCGATTACAAGAAACCGACTATTTTCAATCATAGAAATTAAGTCAAGATTTAATTGGGTTATATCCGAGGAAAAAAGAGGGCCCTTTCTTCCCAATAAACTCAGCATTTTCGATTCAGCACTCATCTATGGCCTCAATTAGCGCACTAGTAACTTGATCAACCTCCTGATCAGTCATAGTGGGAAATAACGGCAGAGTGAGTTGCCTGCTGCAGATTTGTGCAGTAATTGGGGAATCATCCTGTTCGAACTGACCTTTAAAAGCAGAGAAATCCCAGAAAGGTGGATAGTGAATACTTGACTGAATACCTTTCTCTTTTAAAGCCCCAATAATCAAAACTCGATCAGTTCCTTCGGGGAGTAAAATAGGAAGGATATGATATACGGATTCAATATTTCTAGGTTGCTCTTCAAAAGGAATCATAACAGATGTTGCAGACAGGTTAGATCTATAGCGTTGTGTTAATTCACCACGTCTTAAATTGCCATCTGGTAGTTTTTTAAGTTGAACAGAACCTATAGCGGATCTCATTTCGTCCATCCTATAGTTTAAACCTGGTTGTGCAATATCATATGTAATTGATCTACCTTTATGCCTATCTAATGTAAGGGTAGTCATTCCATGTGATCTTAGGTAGCCTAATTTCTTATGGAGGCCTGGGCACATGGTAGAAACCATCCCGCCTTCACCGATAGATAAATTTTTATTACTAAAAAAAGAAAAGCAGCCAATGGCTCCAAATGTTCCGCATTTTTTCCCGTCAACAGAAGCTCCTGGAGCATGAGCAACATCTTCAATTAAGGCAATTCCTTTATCATTACAAAATTTACTTATTGCTAGTATATCTTTACAAGGATAGCCGGCATAATGAACAATAATTATTGCTTTTGTCTTGTTAGTTACCTTTTCTTTGATTGTCTCAAGGGACATGTTCCAATCATCTAAATTTCTTGCATCAGCCAATACTGGTGTAGCTCCAACTAACTTAACTACATTGATATCTGCTACAAAAGTTAGTGACGGAATAATTACTTCATCATCCGCCCTTACCTCTAAGGCTAAGAGTGCCATATGCAAGGCAGCTGTTCCATTTGAAACTGCTTTACAATAAACATCTTTACCAAGAAAAGAGCTAAATCCCTCTTCAAAATTGATAGTTTCCTCACCCATAGAAAGCCATCCACCCGAAACAACGTCAGAAACAGCTTTTACTTCTTCATCATTAAAATTTAATTTGAATAATTGAATATCCCACATACTAGCGCTTAACAGATATGCAATGATAACTACAGAAAAAATTTCTTAACAAGGGGATATGGCCAATTATAGGCAAGATTTTAGATATCTTAAACCTTGCTGCAAGGGTATAACCACTCATTAAAAAAATATCTTCTACATGAAATCCAGAGTTTTCCATCAATGAACTCAAGGCTCCTGAAGTAAAGCCACGGCGGTGAGTGTAGTCATTCCATACAATCTTAGGATCAGGCTTAGGAACGCTAACTATTATTCTTCCACCTACTTTTAAAATTCTAAATAAATCATCAACTACCTCCCAAGGACTATCTAGATGCTCTAAAATATCTCTAGCTAAAATTGCGTCAAATGAATCGTCATCGAAAGGTAGGACTGTGGAGCCAATATCCATATTTACCACATCCTCATAACCATGAGAATTAGCACTAATTGATAAATCACGATCAACACCATATAAACTAATATTCTCAGGCTTTGCTTTCCCAAACCCACCCATGCCAGATCCTAAATCTAAAACTTTACCGCTATTAACATCCAATAACTTCCAATACATAGAGGCTGTATCTTCATGCATTGAATAAGAGCAAGTTGAGGGAGTATGTAATTTTTTGTATTCCATATTAAATAATTTCTTTAGTTTAGATAGTTAATTTAACAAAACTTATTAGCAAATAAAACATAATATTAGTTTTTTGTATTTTACCTGAAATATTGATAGGCTATCTTTTTTATTTTTGATGGTAATAATGACATTATAAAATAAAGTATTGCGTATACATCACTTAAAAAATTGAAATTTAATTCACGGTTAATTTTAAATAGCCTTACTCGAAGCAATCTAACTGCTTTAGCTCCATCACCCCTTCTTTTATAAAAACTCTTAGACCTTCTATACTTTAAACATACAGAATCAATATTTGAGAATTTACATCCAGATTTAAAGCCTAAAAACCATAAATAAGTATCTTCAAACAAGGGATGAGATTCGCTATAGATACCAGCTTTTTTAAAAAAAGAATATCTAAACATTGCTGAGGGGTGTGCAATAGGATCTCTCCTTGAAAAAAAATTTAAGAGATCTTCATGATTTGTTGGATATTTAACTATATCTTTAATAATATTTTCATGCTCATTTATTTCAGATATCTGGGTACCAACAACATCAATGGTTTTATTAGTCTTTAAAAAAGTTACTTGTTTTGCAAAGCGGTCAGAAGTTGATATATCATCAGTATCCATTCTTGCAATATAGTCTCCTTTAGATGCTGCTAGTGCAATATTCAGAGCCCTTGCAAAGCCTAAGTTTTCTTCTAAATTTATTATTAATAATATGCCTGGGATTAAATTAGCCCATTTCTTTAGAATATTATCCAAATCAATAGTTAAAGGGCCATTTTTAACCAGAACAATTTGATCAGGTTTTAAAAATTGCTCATTCCAAATGCTATATAAAGCCCTTTCAAGATATAATGGCTCCTCTTTGTCGTAAACAGACATTATGACTGATAATTTAATAGGTATTGACTCTCTATTCATCATAAAAAAAATCCTTTAAGCCTTTTTCAATTTGCATAGATGGACGCCACTTAATAGTCTTCTCTAATTTTCCAGGATTGAGTATTAGAGATGAGGGTGATCCCTTTAATTTATCTCTATCTACTAAAAAATCACGTTTGGATATTTCTTTAGTTATTTCTACAATATTAGAAAGGGAGTTACCAATTCCAGTTGATAGATTATAGATGCCTCCAATAAACTCATGATGTCTTATTATTTTAGCTACAGCCTTTACCACGTCATTAACGTGAATAAAATCTCTTGTAATAGTGCTTGAGGAATAGAAAAAAGTTTTTCCCTCTATCAAGGACTGCTTAAGATCGTATAGAAACATTCCTTTAGGAACGCCAGAGCCATAAACTAAAGAAGGTCTTAAAATTATAAGCTCAATATCATTCATATCTGCGACTTTCTGAAGAGCTAGCTCAGTTTCAAATTTTGCTTTTGCATACATATTCACTGGAGAAATTAAAGAGTGTTCACATAAAATATCAAGACTATTTTCATACACATCAGCTGAGGAGAAGTAAATAAATTTACCGCCAGATTCTAATGACGATATCAAATTAACTGCCATATTTATCTCATTACATATATCTTCATCTGATTTTATTCTTTTTACCATGCTAGCTAGATGAGCAATTGTTTTTATTTTATTTTGAAGACAATACTTCTTTACCGAACTTCCATCTAAAAGCGAGACATTACTCTTGTTATTGCGAATTAATACTCTGACTTGGGTATTTAAAATGTTTAAATATGAGAAAAGGTGGCTGCCAATAAATCCATTAGCACCTGTTAGTAATATAGATTTGTGAGGATTATTACTCATATATAGCTTCTATTTAGCTACGAAAGATCATTTTTATTTTTTATTCTGTTATCCATATATTCGGAAATTTGCTTTAATGTAATATCGCGAGCGCTGGAAGCTTTTTTGTACTCATGACTCCATTCATATATTTTTTCTATTGTTTTCTCTAAATTCCATATAGGGAACCAGCTAAGTTCTTGATTAGCTTTACTGCAATCTAATTTCAAAAAATGTGCTTCATGAGGATGATTGCCAAGCTGATTATCCCAATTTAATTCTCTTCCCCAGTGATTTAACATCTTGTCAACAATCCATTTAACAGATTTAACATCACATAATTCTGGTCCAAAATTCCAAGCTTCAGAGAAAGATTCTCCATCGTGTACCATTTTCTCAGCCAGAGTTATATAACCATGTAACGGCTCTAATACATGCTGCCATGGCCTGGTAGATTCGGGGTTTCTTATTTCAGGCATTTGATTTTTGTCTAAAGAATTAATTATATCTGGAATTAATCGATCCCTTGCCCAATCGCCTCCTCCAATAACGTTTCCAGCGCGAACTGAAGCCAGGGAAACTTTATGATCAGAATATTTCATTATTGGAAAAAAACTATTTCTATATGAAGAAATTAATAATTCTGCAGCTCCTTTACTACTGCTATAAGGATCAAAACCCCCCATTGCATCATTTTCACGATATCCCCATAGCCACTCTTTGTTATCATAAACTTTATCAGTAGTAATCATTACCCCAGCCCTAACAGAGTCAGACGATCTAATTGCCTCTAGAATAGAGAGAGTACCTAAAACATTTGTTCGATATGTTTCCATGGGATTTTCATATGAATACCTAACAAGAGATTGAGCTGCCATATGAAAAACAACACTTGGCTTGGAATCTAAAATTATTTTCTTAACTGCTTCAACGTTACATATATCTTCATGGTAGTGTTTTATTACTTCTGAAATATCAGCTTCTGTAAAAAGATTTGGTTGTGATGGTGGGTCAAGTGAAATTCCAGTGACATTGGCTCCAAGACTATCCAGCCATAGAGCTAGCCAACTGCCCTTAAAACCAGTTGCGCCTGTTATTAAAACATTTCTATTGTTCCAAAAGTCTTTAGTCATTTTTTATCTGCCATGGTGCAGATCCACTATTCCAAAGCTTTTCTAATAATTTCATATCCCTCAATGTGTCCATAGGCTGCCAAAAGCCATCATGTAAAAAAGAACATAGCTCACCAGTAGACGCTAACGTCTCCAAAGGACCCTCTTCCCAGACAGTGCTGTCATCTGTGATTAAATCTATGACTTTTGGTGAAAGAATAAAAAAACCTCCATTTACTCTAAAACCATCTCCTTTTGGTTTCTCTTTAAAACTATTTACCTTTGAGCCGTTAATATCTAGTGCGCCAAACCTTCCTGCAGGATGCACTGCGGTCAATGTTGCTAATTTACCATGCTCATTATGAAAATTTATAAGTCTATTTATATCAACATCTCCCAAACCATCTCCATAAGTAAGACAGAAAGATTCTTCATCTTTAACATAATCTAAAATTCTCTTAATTCTTCCTCCGGTCATAGTACTTTCTCCAGTTTCAACAAGAGTAACCTTCCATGGCTCAGCTCGCTTTTTATGGACCAGCATGCTGTTATCTTCAAGATTAAAGGTTACATCAGAAGAATGTAGAAAGTAATTAGCAAAATACTCCTTTATTGAATAGCTTTTATGCCCACAACAAATTATAAATTCATTTACGCCAAAGGATGCATACCAATTCATTAGATGCCATAAGATTGGTTTTCCACCTATTTTAATCATAGGCTTGGGAAGAGTTTGAGTTTCTTCACTAATTCTAGTTCCAAAACCACCTGCTAGTATTACAGCCTTCATATTTATTTCTTTTTAATTTATGAGTATTTAATAATCCAATTATAACGAATTCTTTTTTTAAAATCTTTGTTACGCATTATTAAGTAGTTTTTTTTGTCTTTTTTGGTAAATAATATGTGAGTAAATTGTTGCTAACCAAATATAAAAATATAAATTGCCAATCAAAACATTAAATAAGGCTGCGATTGCTATATAAAATGATACAGTAAGGTAAGTTAGATTTAAAAAACCTTGGTTTTTTTTGTACATATAATAAAGCTTAATAACTGGATATACGAGAAGCATTGGTATAATCAAACCGCCGAAAATTCCAAAACCAACTAAGTACTCAAGATATGTGTTTTCTCCCCAATACCTTCCGTGTCCTTCAGCCATTGAAGCATACTGAAAATTTTCAGCACCTACTCCTAAGGGATACTTTGACATTAAATCAAAACCGATAAAGTAAATATTAATACGGGCTGCATTGCTAGAAGTCATATTTAAAGCTTCGCTTTGAGCCTCTGGATTGACTATACTGAGCAATTTTAGCCCCAGATTTAAAAGAATATTAAATTCAGGGATATATATTGCTAAAATAGAAATTGATAAAATGCCTAAAAATATTACTCCAATCAAGGCAAAAACTATCTTGAAATATGCTTTATATCTATTTTTATAAACCCATTTTCCATTAATAAAAATGGGGGACTGCATTTTTAAAAGCACGCATGTGATTGCTGCTATAAACATTGACAAGATATGGCCCCTAGAAAATGATAAAAAAATAGCTATAGTGAGCATAAAAAACATAGCATAAGATAAAATTTTAACAGCTCTAGAGTTAGAAAATAGAGCATAATTAAGAAGTATTAGGCAAGATGGAACTATATAAAAAAGGTCATCATTTCGTGTTGATACTGTATATCTAAATCCCCAATATCTCCCAACGCTTTTCCATCCCTCGTCAGTTGTTTGTGTGCCTTCGATATCTCCCACAATATATATATAAGATCCGTAGAGAAATAAGATTAAAGTTAAGGCTATATGTGCTTTAAGTGCACTTTGCATAATGGGGTTTATTCTTACAAAGTAATCAGTAATAAAAACGAAGCAAATGCCTAAAAATAATATCTTATAAAACTGAGCTGTCGGAGGAAATGGGGACATTAGTTGTGAAAAAATATTAACTATTGTCAATATCAAGCCGAAGAGAAGAATACCCTTATTAACCCTTCCTGAATCAGCAATATAGATGCAAGAAGCCAATACTATTAGAGCTCCTAAACCAAATGTCTCTATGCTTATTAATGGAATAATCCTATATTGAGGAAGCGTGTATAAGAATAAACTCATAACAAGGCATATAGTTAAAGCTCTAGCTATACTAAATGATAATAATTTTTTTGAATTTATTTTCATGGATTATAATTATATCAAGCCTGGATGCTAATATCATTTAGATACTAGTTTAGAAATTATAATCACTTTGATAAAAACTGATCGTAGCCTTTCATGACTGAAGACCAAGTATTATTTTTATTTGAAGAAATAATTCTTTCTTTTTGATAATCATAGTGTTTCTTGTCTTCAAGCAGCAAATCAGTCTCCAGAGCTAGCATACTTGTTGTCTTACAAATGCTTATACCCTCCCATTGGTTTAAACAACCTACATCTGTTGATACCACAGGTTTGTTAAATGCTAAGGACTCTAATACAGCAAGAGGGCAGCATTCTGTTCTTGAGGTGAATAATGTTATGTAAGATTTTGAATAAAACCAAAGCACATCGCTTCTTTTAACATTAAATAAAACTGAAATTTTGTTATCTAACCCCTGTTTCTTTATCAATAATATAAGCTCTTTACAGTATCTGTTACAGTTGCTGCCAATAAATACTAGATGTACTTCGGATTTCATTTTTAAATTTTTAATAACATCAACTGCTCGCTTTTGATCTTTTATCTGATCATAATTAGCAACATACAAGGCAATTTTTTTTCCCATAATAGATTTAAATAGTTCAGATATTTCTTGCGATGGACTTATTTTTGAGGGTATGTCAGGAATACCGTTTGGTATTATATGAGTCTTGTTCATAAATTTAGAAAAGGCATATTTATAGTCTTGATGTCTGTCACCATGCTTTTTATCTGATAGAAAAATAAGATGTTCAAATTTTTTCATTAGAAGTGGCATGATTAGATAAACATAAGGTATTAATAAACATGATCTACATACATCTAGAAATGATGACCACTTGATTGATGGAGAGCAATGGCTAATAAAGATAGATTTTGATTGCTTATGTTTAGAGCGCTTCGTAAAAAGGAATAAATCTGTAGTCCAAATCTGCCAACCATGAAAAAATAACAGATCGTAATCATCTTTTGCTTTATTTAAATAATTTATATATTTTATATTTTCTCCGCGATAAAAATTGGTAACAAGTGGACCTCCTTTAATTTTAAACTCAACTATTTTAATATTTTTAAATTCAGTGAATTCCCTTTTTTCGTTGTATTGAGTAACTATAGTTACATCATGCCCTTTAGCTAAAAAGTACTTTGCATGCTCATAACTAACATTAGCAACTCCATTTACCTCTGGAGAAAAGGAGAAAGCGGCTATAAGAATTTTCATAAGTACTACCTTCTAAAAAAAAGAATACATTGATTATAAAAAAGTCGGCTAGCTGTAAGGCCAATACTTAAAAGACTTATTGGGGAACGAATTCCAAAAGCACTTAATGCCATTTTCTGAAGCTTTAAACGTTCAGCCAAGGCACTAGACAATGAATATTTTGAGGTCATGGAACTATTGCTTCTTATATGAACGCACATATCTGAATTTACGATTATACCTTTATATTTTTTTAATATCCTGATCCATAAGTCATAATCTTCAAAAATAAAAGCTTCTCTGTAACCTCCTACATTTGTAATTGCTTCAAGCCTGAATGCAACTGCGCTATGAACAAAAGGATTATCTCTTTGAAGAAATTTTATAATCTGATAATGATTAAGTGGTTGAGTAGTAGTAATAAATTTATCATTTTGTTTAATAATAGAAGACCCCCCTATGAGCCCTAGGTCGGATTTGTTTAAGTAGATTCCTTCACTTAAATTACTCAAATGCTTATCCAACCAATAGTCATCTGCATCTATTCTAGCTATCCATTTCGAAGAGCAATGCTCTAAGCCTCTATTTAGGGCTCCAACTAATCCGATATTTTTTTTAAGTACAATTTTATGGATTTTTAAAATAGAATTTTTAATAAAGTTGTTGACTATAGTTTCAGTTTTATCACTACAGCCATTAATAATAATAATTACTTTTACCGGTGCTATGGTTTGATGTGATATTGATTCAAGGGTTTTGTGAATAGTATTTTCTGCATTAAATGCTGGCAATAGAATATCAAAATTTATTTTTATTTTTTCCACTGCACAATATTCCATTTTGAGCTAGGTGTAGGGTAGTATATTAAATTGTTTTTTTCTGGGAAAAAAACATCATTAGAAGATGAGAGCCAGCCGGCCCACCATGAAAATGAACTATTAGCCAAGACAAGAGTATTGCATTTTGACATTAAGAAAAGGTCATTAATCTCATCACCTTTATTAACATTCCAATTTACTTTTACAACATGGCAATCTTGGAGCATCTCTTCAATCTCTGAACTGGGCTCATCACCAAATAGATAGAATATAGGGTGTTTTTTTTTATTAAGTACTTGATTAATAGCTTCAATATAATAACTTTTATTAAGCTTAATTGAATCAGTATTTTTGTTATCTATCTCAACCTCTGAATAGCTTCTGTAATGAATACAAACACTATCTTCAGATCTAATTGAAGATAGCAACTTATTATTAGAATTGAAATGGGTTGTAAATTTTTTAAGAGTAAGTTGTTCAAGCAATATATCTCTATAATCAAGAAAATATCGCTCGTCCTGCCAATAGCCATATAACTTAGATTTTCTACCTGTCATTTTTAAAAAAAATTTACTTTCTAGTTTGTGTGGATCATTTTCAATAACACTTCCCGTAAAAGTAAAATATTTGGAAAAAAAATACGCTATGTTACGAAAAAATTTAACGCTATAAAAACTAGAGCTAATGATATTTTTGTTAATATCAAATCTATGCATGTTATATTCTCTTCCATAGAGAGGCTTTTTAAAAAAACTAATATCCTGAATTAAGATTGCATTATTTCTCTTGGCATATGCATAGCCAGCAGCATAACAAAAAATTTGATTTCCTAGACCGCCAACAATCTCTACTGTAATTTTCTTATTTTTTTTTAATTCAGACATCTAGATTTTATAAAAATTCAGATTGAAACTTAAATAGGAAATGCCTTCATCAAGTCTTAATTTATTTTGATGTGTATGTAATAAGTTATTCAATACCTTTAGAAAGAAAAACTTCAATTCCACCCATTTGAGTATAAAAAGGATCTTTATAGAGGTCTGAAATTGTGGCTTCAGGCATATGCTTTCTCAATACTACTTCTTTTCCACGTGAATCTTTTCCTAAAAATTCTTTACTTGCATCTCGGCAAACAAATCCTTGCTTATCAAGTTGCTCAAGAAGATTAATATGTGCTTCAGTATCTACATGTGGGTGAAACTCAATAAACATTAAAAAACTATCTTTCTTTTCAAGCTCATCTAAAATTGTTGGCAATATTAAATACTCCCCTCCTTCTGTATCCATTCTGAGAAAATCAAGATCTTGAATCGGCATGCCGGCCTCCTCAAGAAAGTCTTGGACAGTAAAACCTGGGACTTCGTAAAATGCATCATCAGGTTTACCTGCAAGTGATAGTAATTGATGGCAATTACTGTAATCACTTGATGCCATTTTTACTGGCCCAGTCTTATCGCTTATTGCTGCATGAAAAACTTTTACTAAATCATCATAGCCATTGTCTGTAATATTTTTTTTTGAAAGTTCCACGCTAGATAAAAATGGCTCACAACCAACAATTTTTCCAGATCCATTGCCTTGTGTAATAATTTGCGCTTCCAATAATAAGTAGAACCCTATATTTGATCCTAAATCAAGAACATTCATATTTGGGTTCATAAACTTATATAAGGCGTCAACACTTTGCTTTTCTCTTATACCATCAATAGCCAATGCTCTTGATATACCCCCATCTTCAAGATTTAAATTAAATTTATGACCTTTAACATCTCTATAGTAATTTTTAGATGCCTCATCAAACTTTAAGATTCCATTTTTAATTAAACGTTTAAGAACTGGGTCTAGTCCAAATAAAAAAGTGTAACCCTTTACATAAATCTTACTCAAAATCTCAAGTGGATTAGTAAGCAACTTAGTAACATTTTTAATATCCATTATTCTTCCTTTTTTGTAATCAGAATTTTTACCTTCTAATAGTATTTATTTATTTCTCACTTCCAAACATCTTGACTGAGCCATTTTAATAAACATATCAACTAAAGGCTTATTTTTTGGATCACATGAGACATCAAAAACTTCGCTATTATCTACCTTAATCTCATATAGTTCAACTTCAAAACTTTCTTTGCCCTCTAAAGCGGGTAACTCAGAATAAATAAACTTCCAATCGTTGTTTCTAAAAGAGATATTTAAAGGTTTTCTCATAATATCACATGGCCCTCTACCTGCATTTTCAAGCATCGTATAATGTCTCTTTGTCATGGAATCTTTGTAAACAGGAGACCCTTTAAAATATGAAGGTATTTCTAAACCCATTAAATCAAGAACAGTTGGAGCTAAATCAATAAGGCTAATATTTGTATCAATTGACTTGGGTTTAATTTGTGGTGAATAAAATATCAAAGGAACTCGAACATATTCATCATAAAATGAGCATGTAAGACTTCTATTACAATTTTCACCAACTTCTGTTCCGTGATCTGAAAAAATAACTACTAAAGTATTATCAATTAATTGATTGTCTTTTAGAAATTTAATTATTCTGTTTATTTCTGAATCTACGTAACCTAGAGAGGCATCATAGATCAGGGAGCCTGTTTTTTTAGTTTTTGGCTTAATCTTCTCAAAAAAAGATAATTGCTTGTTATTACTTTTACTTAAATACTTATTTGTATCTTTGTGCCATGCGTTTGATATGCCGCTACTAGTAAAATTTTCATGCAGATCATTAAAAAATAAAAAGGCGTAGAAACCATCATCTTTTTTAAAATTTAGCCAATTAATAAATCTATCGGTCATATATGTCGAGGTGGCAAAATGTTTAAATAACTTTCCTCTAAATCTATAAAAATATTTTTTTAGGCCTGGCCAAAACTTAATAATAAAAAAAATACTAAACATGTACTTTCTATAAACCTTGATAAAATCTACCCAGGTAAAATAATCATTAATATCAACTGCATCTGTATATTTTGTAATAAAATTTTGTTTATTATTGTTTATTGTAATCTTATGAGATTCAAAGATTTTTTTAACTTCATAAAAATCATAGGGATACAGATCTTTGTATTTATCAAGATGAGTGCTATCTTCTCTTATAGCATCATTACAATAATCTATTGTCATTTGGATAATTCTAGAAAGATAGGTGAAATTGAGTTCTGTAAATTCTGATTTTGAACACCTGTCATCTTTTAAAAGTTCTTTATAATAACGAGTATAAATTACAGCATTTTTCCAGATTGTATCAATGTCATATATGTTCTCATAGGAATCATAGCCATCAGCATAGCCATTTGCATTGGTATTAACATGATCTTGAGCAAAGCCAAAAGTAGAATAATTGGCTCTCTTAAAGATCTTAGCAAGGGAAGCAGGTCGAGATACAATACCATTGTCATAACCTCCGTAATCTAATGGATAGGTAGAGGTAACAATAGAAGGAAAAGCTAACTGAGTAGGCCCAGAATTAGTAACAGCTCTAGAACACTCGATGCCATTCTTACCTAAGAAAGATATAGTAGGAGCACTATCATAATCATAACCACCTGCTACTAATCTATCGTATCTAAGAGAATCAATACCTAAGAATATTACATTTTGTGGCTTTTTAGTCATATTTTATCTAATGTTCATTTTTTAATAAATTACTAATAAACTTTTTTCTAAAAATTGAAAATAGCACTAAAATTGAAGCTGCAAAAGTAAAAATACCAATTCCGATCTTTGTAACCAAGAGAATAACTCCAGAAAAAACTAAGAATGGATCAAGGTAAACTAAAATTAAAATCATTATGATTGAGGGTAAAACAATAAAAGGCGTATTAACAAAAAGTGAAGATAGCTTTATTTTAAATTTTATTAGTGAATGAATAAAAATTATTAAAAAATGCATAATTGAAGATACTAATATTGAGTATCCAATGCCCGCGATAGTTATTTCAAAAATAAAATATAGACAGTAGGCTAATGATCCTAGCGATAATAAACAAAATATCAATATTTCTTTTACAGCTCCAACTCCTTTATATATTTGTTCAATTACCCTTGTTAAAGATCCAAAAATACCAGCAATTGCTAAAATACCCAATACGTATGAGACATCGAACCATTGGGCTGGAAAAATAAACTGAACTAGGTCGGCTGAAATATATGACAAACCAATTCCTGCCGGTAAATAGATAAGAAGAGATATTTCAAAAGATGTAAGATATAGTTTTTTAATAGCCGCTGTGCTATTTTGTTGATCAGAAGCTAAAGGAAATACTATTCTATTTTGAATTTCAGAGATTGTATTTCTAAAGATCATGCCAATAAATATAGCCATCTGTAATATACCTAATTCTTTGATACCTAATTGCTTAAGAGCAATAAATTCAGGCAATTTTAGGATTATGAAACCTATTATTGTATAGAAGAAAACCCAAATTCCGAAAGACATAAGCTCCTTAAAAATTTTATAATTTATTATAAATCTCATGCGGTAATCAGATAAAAAATATGAAGCAAAGAATAGGAAAATTGATCCAATTAGCATTCCATATGCTATACCCCAATAACTCTCAAGATATAAGCATAGCAACAAACTTGATATTGATTTTGCAATTAAGCTTATTGACTGTAATAAGAAAACTTTTCTAAAATTTAGCGTTTTATCAAAAAAAATAATCCCGATATTTTTTAGTGAGTCTAATAAAACAATAAGGCCCACTACCCTTACAAGAGACACATAATCATTATTTAACTCACCCGTCATATAAGTGATGTAAAAAGGAGTAATAAAAAAAATAATTGCGTAAAGAATAAGGCCTCTAATTACCTCGATAGTCCATCCTGAATTCAGATGATCTGATATTAAATCTTTTTTTTGAATTAGAGCTGCAACTACTCCAGTTTGAGAAGTTGCTTGTGCAAAACCGCTTATTAGCAATGCAGTACCAATGACACCAAAGTCTTCAGGAGTTAATATCCATGCTAGTACAATTTTCATTGAAGATTGAACAAGGATTTCGAATATTTGAAGTCCAGCAAGCCATCTTGCACCTTGATTTATAGAATACAATTAAATACCGCCTCTATTAGTCATTATTCTAATGATGAAGTGTTTTGTACTACATTTAATGGTGGTCTTGGAGTTTCCTCATCATAAGAACATTTTACGTGTAAAAAGGTTATCCCAGTACCCTTATGAATGAGATTAATTATTTTTTTGAACTCTTCAGTACAATTGATGATTTTATTATGAGCATTAATTCCACAGGCTTTAGCTATTCCAATATAGTCAAGATGATTCTGAAAAGTATTTTGGCCGCCTGTACTTTTATTAGATTCATTATCAAATAATATATATATAAGTGAAATATCTTTATTTTGAGAAAGCCTTCCGGATGTCGATAACCCTCCTAAATGCATAACGAATTCTGCATCTCCTCCACATACTATAACTTTCTTATTTGCAATTGCTGACCCTAGACCTAAACTTAAGGCGCCGCCCATATTTCCAGCCATGTAAAAATTATCCGTACCACCCATAAAGGTATACATTTCTCTAGCAGTATTACCTGTAGTTCCAATAAATTTGGTTTCAGTATTTTTAAACTGTGAATTTAAGTATATTAAATATTCGCTCCTTTTCGGATAACTATCTAGATTGGGTACAAATTTTTCTTTTAATTTGATCTTGGTAAAAGTATTGCTTTCAAGAAGACATATTTGAAACTCTAAAGAAGAATTATTTATTTTTTTTAAGGTTTCTGAAATATTATCTTTATCTAAAAGAATTGGATTATAGCCATAAGCTTTAACTAAATCTGGTAGTTTTTTTGCTAAATGTGAATGTTGTATTTCACTATCGCCTTCTTTATAAGTTCTCCAGCTAACTATTATTGGTAATTTAATATTATATGGTTTGAGTAAGCTAGTAATAGCGCTACCCATATTAGTTAAGCCTGAAGATTGAACTATAATAATTGGTTTAGCTCCAGATATTGCTAAACCTGCAGCAACTGAACAAGCTACTGCTTCGCTTGCGCATGGAAAGTATTCTAACTGATCACTCCTGTTTAGAACTTCATTGATTATACTCTTTGCAAAACTGCATGGCACAACGCAAAGATGTGTATAGTCAGCAGCTTCTAATGCATCAACAAATTTTGAGGTATCAAGCATTTTATATTTCCTCTATATCAATACGATTTTCTAGATTAATTTGATCAGAATGTATCTCGCCAAAATGACATATAATAGACCCTTGTAGGTTAGATCTTGGACTATAAAGAACAACCGAATCATCCTTAGGGAATATAATTCCGTTCAAATGTGTGCAAAGTAAAGGTTGATTTTTCTTGCTTTTAACAAGACTTTGCCATTTGTTTAAAACAAAATCCTTGCTTTTTTTAACCCTATCTCTTAGTTCATCATGGAGACTCATAACACCATAAAGAGATGCAATTGCATGATAAGGCCCTGTAACAAGTTTTTTTCTATGAGTTTCGAGATTAAAATAAAAATTATCAGTCTCGTATTCAGTTAATCCGTTTTTATGGGCTATAAAGCATGCTCCAACTAAACCAAAAAGACCTTTGCACGAACTAAAAGCCATTGCATCAGCAAGTTCATGCTTACTTTCAAGACCAATCGACCCAGTTGCATCTAAAAACAACTTAGCACCAAGCCTATCAGTCTCATCACGAATAAATTCTATTTCAGCCTTAAATGCGCAACTAGTTTCTGTATAAGCACATAATACCCAATCAAAGTCTCCAGATATAATAGATAAATCTTCATAGTTACATTTTATAATCTCACATTCTTTAGACAAAAGAACTTCCATACGGTCACTATAGTATCCTGTTGAAATCAATAAAACCCTACCTCTAATAAAAGAATGAGCTGCTAGCTCTATAGCAAAAGTAGACGAACCTTGAGCTGTGATAATTTCATCTTGCCCTGATATTTTTTTTAGCCATGTTGAAACCTCATTGTAAATATTTGTATATTTCTCATCGCCGCGTCCAAAAAGAGGTTGAAGTGATGACAAATTTTCATAAAGTACTGCTGCTGGACCCGGTGTTAGCATTAATTTATTATTCTTTTTTTGAGCTATTGATCTCATTGCATTAGATCTAATATTGGAACTGCTTATATTGTCAGTTCGCTTGAAGCTTTTTAATTTCTTATCTGAGACAAGGTTAGAGTTATCATCCCCATGAACTAAAAAATCTATTTTATATTTATCTAAAGTCTTGTCATCAATCAACCAAGGAACAGGTACTACTTCCGAGACATTAGAAATAGCCTCAAGTATTTCTTTTCTATTTTCATAAGAAATTTCTGGTGAGTAACCTTTGTGAATTAAAATCTCCTTATCGGTTGTAAGGCCGACAATTACTAACCCTAATTCTGAAGCTTTTTTAATTAGCCTAGTATGGCCATGATGTATCAGTGTTGCTGACATATCTACCATGATTCTATCTATTTTTTTCATTATTTAGTTCCAGGAATAAATTCAAGTATGTCTTTTACTGACATACAATCTGGTTCAGCCTCAAGACTTCTTCCATTTTTAAGAATTGAATTAGCAACAGCACTCATTGCGGGATAGGCAGCTCTTAACATATGGTTAGCATAAATAACTATATTTACTCCCATCTCTTCAAATTCTTCTATAGTTACTGAATTAAAACTAGTTGGAACAACAACTAATGGGGTCAAGTCATTTTTACTCCTAAACTTAGAAACAAATTCTTTAATTTCCTTAGGATTTTTATTTCTTGAATGAATCATTATTCCGTCAGCTCCAGCTTCAACATATGCAAAGGCTCTTTTCAGGGCATCGCTCATTCCTGCTTCGAGTATTAAAGATTCAACTCTTGCTATGATCATAAAATCATTTCCAATTTGAGAATTTTTTCCAGCAATAATTTTTTTCGAAAAATTTTCAATGGTATCTTGCTGTTGAGAGACATCATTTCCAAAGAGAGAATTCTTTTTTAATCCAATTTTATCCTCAATAACTACTGCACTAACGCCAGTTCTCTCTAGGGACTTTACTGTAAATTCAAAATGTTCTAATTTCCCACCAGTATCAGCATCAAAAATCATCGGTTTAGTTGTGACTTCAAAAATATCGTTAACAGTCCCGAGTCTTGAGGTAATATCTACAGCCTCTATATCAGGCTTTCCTCTAGCAGTAGAGTCAGTCAAAGAACTAGACCACATGCCATCATAAGTAATTGTCTCATTACTATTTATAAAAAAACTATTCTCAGCCAAAAGTGCGCTAAGAGGATTGTGAGATTCAAGCATTCTAATAACTTTTTTGCTTCTTACTAATCTTCTCAATCTTCCTATTCTTGACATTGTGGTAACGCCATACTTAAGTAATTGATTTTTAATGTTTACATCACTAATTTCTTTACTGTAAGGTATCTCAACCAAGGTTCCGCCTTGATCGTTGAGAACATCAATTACTTCTTGGCGATATCTAGATAGAGCACCTTTTTTCCAGTCATCGCCATGAACAACAACATCAGGCCTTAAGTCTATAAGATTATTTTTATAACTTGCTGTTTCTTGAGGAATAATTTTGGATACAAATGATAGAGATTTAATAACCTCCTCGCGCTGATGGTATTTTAAATAAGCTGTTTCATTTAATTCGCATATTGCTGAATCAGTAAGAAGTCCTACAATTACATCTCCATGTTTACTGGCTTCCTTTAAGACTCTTATGTGCCCTGCATGAAGTAAATCTGCGATTAATGAAACGTAAACTTTAGTCATTATCTTCTCCTTGAATTTTTGATTATTATAATCGATTAAAAAATTTTATTGGTTAATTATGCTTATTCTTAGCCCAGTTATATGAGTCCCTACACATATCTTCAACAGAGAGTTGAGCTTTCCAATTAAGTTCTTGATTTGATTTCTTTGTTGAAGACCAACAAATACCAACATCTCCAGGTCGTCTTTTATCTATGTTGTATGGAATGTTTATATCATTAACTTTTTGAAACACATTAACTAACTCAAGAACACTTGTAGGTCTTCCAGTTCCAAGATTATAAGTCCTTAGGGCCCCCGGATTATCTCTTGATTTCAGTAGAGCCGCAATATGGCCGTCTATTAAATCACTTATGTGGATATAGTCTCTCAAAGCAGTTCCATCATTCGTAGCATAATCAGAGCCATATATACTTAATAAATCTATTTTTTTTAAAGCAACATCACAAATTATTGGCATTATATTATTTGGTTTATTGTTAGGGCTTTCACCTATGACTGCTGAGCTATGAGATCCTAATGGGTTGAAGTACCTTAAGATAGTTGCACTAAATTGGGGGTTGGCGTCGTGAACACTAGAAATAATATCTTCAATCATTAATTTTGATTTTCCATAAGCGTTTATACAAGAACCGGTTTCTGATGCTTCAGTCAAGGGTAATTTGTCTGTCGGTTTATATACTGTCGCAGATGAACTAAAAATTAAATTATTTACGCCAGAATTAAGCATTTCTTCAATAAGTGTAATGCTACCAGAAACATTGGCTTTGAAATAAGATAGCGGATTTATTATTGAATCAGCTACAGATTTCAATCCAGCAAAGTGAAGAACATCATCAATATCATGATTTAAAAAAATCTCTTTTAACAACTTCTTATCTTGGATATCTCCTTTGTACAAGGTAAATCTATCATTTTTGTTTGGGTAAATATCTAATGATATGCCTGTAAATAAAGCTATGGCTTCTAAGTTTGAAATATTACTATTAGAAAAATTATCTAAAATAACTATATCTTCGCCCTTCTCCAACAAGGAAAGACAAGCATGACTTCCTATATACCCTGACCCACCAGTGATTAATAAAGACATATAAATCTCGACAATGAAGCACTATCTTGTATCCATTTTTCTATTAGCATGCTCATTAAGTTTCTTTTAAGAAAAAATACTTCAGGTTTAAATGCAATATTAGTCCGATAATATATTTTCATAACTATGATAATTTAAATATTCTTTTACTTGCCTCTATAGCTTTTATTAGCAATAAAGGATTGATATGTCTTGATAAGGCCTGATTTTAAATCTTCGGAGGCATTCCAACCAAGATTTTTAAGAAGTGAAACATCTAAAAGCTTTCTAGGAGAGCCATCTGGCTTAGATAAGTCCCATTTAATCCTCCCTTTAAAACCAATAATATCTGCGATGCATTCTGTTAAATCTTTAATACTACAATCTGCTCCAGTACCAATATTTATATGAGATAACATTGGATTAATATATGAATGATACTTTTTGATATCCAAATTCATACAAAATATTGAAGCATTTGCCATATCATCAACATAAAGGAATTCTCTCATTGCCATGCCGCTACCCCAAGCAGTAATTTCAGATGCTCCAGATTCTTTTGCATCATGGATTCTTCTAATAAGCGCTGGAATTACATGGCTATTTTGGGAATGATAATTATCTCCAGGACCATAGAGATTAGTAGGCATAACACATCTATAATCAGTACCATGCTGACGATTATAACTTTCACACATTTTAATACCTGCTATTTTGGCTATCGCATATGGCTCATTGGTTGATTCTAGTAAACCATTTAACAACTCATTTTCATTCATTGGTTGTTTAGCAAACTTAGGATAAATACAAGAGGATCCTAAAAACATTATTTTTTTTACATCAGATATAAATGCTGAATTTATAACGTTGTTTTGTATCATTAAATTTTCATATATAAAATCTGCAGGATAGGTATTATTGGCATGAATACCACCAACCTTGGCTGCTGCTAAGTAAACTTGATCAAATTTATTTTCTTTAAAAAAAAATTTAACCTGTGATTGATTGGTTAAATCTATTTCTTCACGTGATGCTGTAATAATTTCAGCATCAGTGGTTTCTAATTGCGAGCAAATTGCTGACCCAACCATGCCTCGATGACCTGCCACAAATATTTTTGTCATTGTTTATGACTCAATAGATAAAGGGCTATGGAAGCCGTTTTCTTTTAATAATCTATGGCGTTTGGCTTCTTTTAGATCTTTTTGAACCATTTCGGAACACATTTCTTGAGCAGTAATTTCTGGCACCCATCCTAGTTTATTTTTTGCTTTAGAAGGATCACCCAATAAAGTTTCTACTTCTGCAGGCCTAAAATATCTTGGGTCAACCTTTACTATCACATCACCAATCTTAACTGACGGACAATCGTTGCCTGTTACCGAAGTAACAATTGCACATTCTTCCTCACCTCTACCTTTAAACTCAAGCTCAATACCCAAGTCCTTGGCAGCCCATTGTATAAATTGACGAACTGAATACTGAATACCTGTTGCTATTACGTAATCTTCTGGCTTATCTTGTTGGAGCATCATCCACTGCATCCTTACATAGTCCTTTGCATGGCCCCAATCACGAAGCGCATCAATATTTCCCATAAAAAGACATTTCTCAACACCCTGAGCAATATTGCTTAACCCTCTAGTAATTTTACGTGTAACAAATGTCTCCCCTCTTCTTGGAGATTCATGATTAAATAGAATTCCGTTGCATGCAAATATTCCATATGACTCTCGAAAATTAACAGTTATCCAATATGCGTATAATTTTGCTACTGCATAGGGGGATCTCGGATAGAAGGGAGTTGTCTCTTTTTGAGGAGTTTCTTGAACTAATCCATAAAGTTCAGAAGTAGATGCTTGATAGAATCTAGTCTTCTTGTCCAAGCCTAGAAATCTTATGGCCTCTAAGAGTCTAAGTGTTCCCATTGCATCAACGTCGGCAGTATATTCAGGGGTTTCAAAACTAACAGCAACATGAGACTGTGCACCGAGATTATATACCTCATCAGGCTGAACTTCAGAAAGAATACGTGTTAAGTTAGAAGAATCAGTTAAGTCTCCATAATGAAGAATAAAATTTTGATTTTCAATATGTGGATCTTCATAAATATGGTCTACTCGTTGAGTATTGAAAGATGAAGAACGACGTTTAATACCATGAACTTCATATCCTTTTTCTAAAAGCAATTCAGCTAGATAGGATCCATCCTGCCCGGTTATACCAGTTATTAATGCTTTTTTTTTCATACTATTATTCCTATAATAAAACAGTCTACTTTTCTTCTCTGTAATACAAAATAGATGCAAAAAGTATTCCGATTATTGCTCCTAAAAATGCACCTAATATACAAATAATTGCTCTTGAAGGGGAGGATTTCTCCTCTGCAACAACTGGAGAGTTAATAATTTTAAATATATAACTTTCTGAAACTGATGCCATCATAAGAGTTTGCATTTGAGATTCAAGAAGTTGAGTAATTGCTTCCTTCAATTTAGTTAAACGAGCTGATTCTGAACTTTCATTTAAAAAATTAATTGCATTCATTGAAATTTTTTTGTCATATTCACGCATACTTTCATTGATATTATGAATAATAATATCAACCCACTCCTTTGCAACAAATGGTGATTGGTGGCTTATTGAAATAGAAACATATGATGTTTTAGAATTTTCACTAACAGATAGAATTTTTCTATAAATTTTATAAGCTTCTTGATTAGATGGTATAGATTTTTTAGGAAAACTAGCATCTCTAATCCATTCTTTAGCTGAGCCATTAAAAATACTTTCATCGTATGAAATAATATTTGTTTCAGGTACCCAAGCTTGAACTGCAAAGAGATCTTCTAGTTGTATATAGGGAAGAAAATGATTAGAGAAGAAATCTAGCGAAAGAATTCGTTGTATTGCTTCTTGAGACTTATTTCCAGAACCTCCTGGCAAGTTCACTCCAGCAATTCCAGCCAAAGCTGAAAATGAACCTAATTTAGAAGTTAGCGATTGAGTTTCATCTGCAGGAGAAAGAAGGGCGCTTGATGAGTAAATATTTGGAAGAGAGAGGGCATAAAGTACAGAAAAAATTGACACCAAGGCAGTTATAGATGAAATTAAAAGCTTTTTATTCCATAGTGCTATGAAGAGCTCTCTTAAATCAACTTCGTCGTCATGCTGATGATCAGTAGTAGTATTTATTTTTTCCATTTTTTAATATAAATTAGTTTTTATTAAGCTCACTATCTATTGTACTTAATGGTACCCGAGGCCGGACTTGAACCGGCACGATATTTCTATC
>TARA_B110000259_G_scaffold182753_1_pt1 | contig 23508 bp, 28 predicted proteins | sample TARA_B110000259 | Tara Oceans TARA_B110000259 (sample SAMEA4397649) | marine metagenome | biome: Polar Biome; feature: [SRF] surface water layer (ENVO:00010504); material: water (ENVO:00002006), including particulate matter (ENVO:01000060) such as... | depth 5 m | reverse complement strand
CCTGACGTGTGGCGTGGTAGGGCTAAGGATAAGAAGCAAGGGAGTTCTGATGAGGGCTTCAAGGGTTACTTCTACTACGAGTACAAGGATGATGAATCAGAGATACCTTATAAGTATCAGTGCGGAGTGGATACACCTCTGGAAGATGTCATTGAAAACTTTAACGAGAGAACACTATCCCTCTATACCGACATGATTGACAGGGGAATAGCACCAGAGCAAGCCCGTATGGTACTGCCACAAAGCACCATGACTGAGTGGTACTGGTCTGGTAGCCTCGACGCCTTCGCTGATATGTGTAAACTTAGGTGTACACCTGATACTCAATATGAATCACGAGTAGTAGCCGATCAGATCAGTGATAAGATGTACGATCTATTCCCTGCGTCTTGGGAAGCAATGATTGGTAAACGCAGGACTTCAATACCTAAGCTAAATACTACAGGTAAATTTAACTATGAAGGAGAATGAATGATGAATTGCTGGCACTGTAACGCTGAACTAATATGGGGTGGAGATGATGACACGGAAGAGGATGAAGAATATTGTATGGTAACAAATCTCTCATGTCCAACCTGTTTATCAATGGTATTGGTTTACTTACCTAATGATCACGAAGATCACTTTATAATGGAGAATGGGAATGGATGAACAATATGAATATGCAGTTTGGGTAGGTATTATTATGTATGCTCTTGGCGCTGGGCTATATCTTAATATATTAGATTCTACTGATGAAGAAAGTAATGCACCAGTTAGAGTATCTTTGTTGTGGCCTTATATAGCAATACGAGTAATAATAGAACGCATCTTATTTGGTAATGAAGGAGACTCACAATGATGGAATTGGCTTTGATTAGAACTTTGATGGACAAAGACTTCTATGATAACAACAAGGGGATACGATGTCCTGACGAATTGTTTAGTAAAGATGTTCGTAAGATCAAGCAGACATTAGACTACGCAATGCATACATACGAACGCACACTTACAGCCTCAGAGTTAGAGGCTTTGTTCTTTGCTAATAATAGTACGATGACTACAGCAACCAAGCAGGTGTACAATGATCTGTTCAAGCGTGTAGGGCGTGAAGAACCTATGAATAAAGCGATAGCTGATGAGGTATTGTCCAAGCTATTTCAGCAAGTACTAGGTAACAAATTAGCTAACATAGGGTTTGATTATGTTAATGGTTCTATTGATAGCCTAGAGCCTGTACGTAATCTATTGCAGACATACCAAGACGACTTCACGCCTAACCTTAAGTTAGATTTTGGTGACATATCCATTGAGCACTTACTCAAGGCTAATGATATACAATCGCAATGGAAGTGGAACATACCGAGCCTTGCACGTAGAGTAGAGGGCATAAGTGGTGGACATCTTGTTATAGTGGGAGCACGTCCTAACACAGGTAAGACTAGTTTTCATGCGTCAACAATAGCCGCACCTAATGGATTTGCATCTCAAGGTGCTAAGTGTTTGATATTATGTAATGAAGAGGCTTATGAAAGGGTGGGAGCACGTTATCTTAGCGCCGCATCATCTTTATCTATGGAAGAAGTTAAGGGTAACTATTCTTTAGCCGCATCAAGGTATGAACCAGTACGTGAGCAAATAGAACTCTATGACAGTACAGGTAAGGATATGTCATGGGTTGAGGCTATCATCAAAGCATACAAGCCTGACATTGTTGTGTTAGATATGGGAGATAAGTTTGCCGTTAAGAGTAGTGATAAGTCTGATGTCTATCTAAAGAATGCGGCAATACACGCACGTAACATAGCCAAGCAATACAACTGCGCTATTATATGGATGTCTCAACTATCAGCAGATGCAGAAGGTAAGATCAATGTAGATCAATCTATGCTTGAAGGTTCGAAGACAGGTAAGGCGGCAGAAGCAGATCTTATGGTACTCATATCTAAGAACCCTGTATTGGAGCAGACAGAGGATGACTCTGTAGATTCTCAGAGGTACTTGATCTTAGCTAAGAATAAGCTTAAGGGTGGATGGCATGGTAAAGTTACATGCGAATTAGATGGAGCTAGGGCACAGTACTTAGCATAGAAAGGAGTAGACTATGGAATTAGTTCTTGATGTAGAGAACACAGTCACACACAGGGGTGGCAAGATGCACCTCGATCCTTTCGAGGCAAGCAATAAGCTTGTACAGGTAGGCATACAAGAAGTTAGATCAGGCAAGCAAGACATATATAACTTTGACCACTTAGAGGCTAATGATTCTGAGGGTCATCAGGCTAAGGCACTACAAAGTAAGTTGGACGATACAACTGTATTGATAGTTCATAATGGACAGCATGACATGCCTTGGCTATGGGAGAGTGGATTTACATATACAGGCGACATATATGATACCATGTTAGGTGAGTATGTATTGATGAGAGGCAACCATATAGAGATGACATCTACTGGTTCTTTTAAGAAGAAGTCACTAAGCTTAGGTGAGTGTGCCATAAGGCGTAAGCTAGATTGCCAGAAGGATGACACCCTAAAGAAATACTTTAAGGAAGGTTACAACACTAATGAGATACCATTAAAGGAACTTACATACTATCTAGAGTGTGACCTATCAACGACACGAGACTTATACATAGATCAGCTAGGCGACTACGCTAAGCCGGAGAGTGAGTCTCTTATCAATATTAGAGATATAACATTCAAGGTATGCCTGTGCCTATCTCGTATGTATTCTTCTGGTATCAAGGTAGACCTAGAGGCTCTTGACTCTGTGCGTAAGGAGTTCGAGAAAGAGAAGGTAGACATAGAAGGGCGTCTACAGACTAAGGTACGTAAGCTTATGGGAGATACTCCTATCAATCTTAACAGCCCAGCGCAGATGTCTGAGGTAGTGTACAGTAAACGTGTTAACAATAAGAAAGAATGGGTAATACTATTCGAACACACCAAGACAGACAAAGAGTATAGAGATGCAGTCAATGCTAACAGTACACAAGTACGTAGGACTACAGCTTTTACATGCCCTGATTGTAATGGTATTGGTAGTGTCCATCGCATCAAGAAGGATGGAACAAAGTTTGCTAGGACGAACAAGTGTAAACCATGCGAGGCAAGAGGATATCAACTCAAGAAGACCAACGAGTTAGCAGGGCTAGGCTTTATGCCACCTAGCAAACAGTGGGTAAGCGCTAATGGTTTTAGTACAGGCAAGGATAACTTAGACAAACTTATGTCTACAGCTAAGTCCAATGGCATGGATAGTGCAGTAGATTTTCTTGGGGATCTTAAACGTCTATCAGCTATCAGTAGCTACCTCTCTAGTTTTGTTGAAGGCATATCTGTATATACGAAACAGGATGGGGTGCTACACGTTGCTCTCACTCAGCACATTACCAGTACTGGTAGATTTTCCGGACGTAACCCTAACATGCAGAACATGCCAAGAGGTGGTACGTTTCCTGTTAAGAGGGTGTTTGTTTCTCGTTGGGATGGTGGGAAAATCATGGAGGCAGACTTTGCTCAGCTAGAATTTCGTGTTGCAGCATTTTTATCTCAGGATGCTACTGCTATCAAAGAGATTGATACAGGCTTTGATGTACACAATTACACAGCTAAGGTCATTACTGATGCAGGTCAGCCTACGTCACGCCAAGAAGGAAAATCGCATACATTTGCTCCTTTATTTGGAGCTACAGGGTATGGACGTAGCCCAGCAGAAGCGGCATACTACACGCACTTCATTAAGAAATACAAAGGTATAGCGGCGTGGCACAAGAAGCTAGGAGATGAGGCTATACGCTTTCAAAAGATTACTAACGTAGGCGGTAGGCAATATGCCTTTCCTAACACAGAGAGAAGACCTAATGGTATGCCTACCAACTTCACAATGATAAAGAATTACCCTGTCCAAGGCTTTGCAACAGGAGATGTTGTACCTGTAGTATTACTAGAGCTAGAAAATAGGTTACAATCTATGCGCTCACTTGTAGTCAACTCTGTGCATGACTCAATGGTGATTGACATACATCCCTATGAAGAAGCTCAGGTTATAGCTATTATAAATACCTTGAACATGGACTTGAACGATATCATCTATGACTACTACAAAGTTAAGATGAACGTACCTCTACTTTTAGAGGCTAAAATAGGCCCGAATTGGCTTGACACAATAGACGTATGAAGGTATAACTTACCTTCCTTATAAACCCTCATAGATAAAGGAATATAATATGAGTAATGAAGTAGCAATAGCCGTAGAAGGCATGTCCCTAGCAGAAGCAATGGGAATTAGTGCATCCGCCGGATCAAAATCAACACTCGCTCGTGTAGCGCAAGTACAGACAGCTTTGACAGTTACCGATAAAGAAGGTGACGAGCATATCAAAGTACCTGTTGGTTCCTATAAGGTAACCATGCCTGACGGAGAGATTGTATACAGTAAGACAATAACTATTCGTTTGTTCTCACAACGTCAGCAGTGGCAACGATTCGATAGCGCATCAAATACGATGCATAAGTCATTACTACATGCTAACCTTAATGTTGATCTAAAAGACACTACAGGTAAGTTTAATCTTGGGCGTCCATCAGGTTACATTAAAGACTTTGCATCATTACCGGAAGCAATGAAGGGAGTCATCCGTAGTGTTAAGCGTGTCAAAGTAATGCTTGGTATGGTGTCATTAGATAAAGCTACAGACGAAGTAGGCAATGTATTGAAGGACTATAATGAAGATATGCCCTTTGTAATGGATGTAAGAAATAATGAATCTATAAAGGCTATGGATTCATCTATCTCACAGATCATAGCTAAGAAGCTAACACCTATCGAGCATACTATTAAGTTAGGCAATGATAAGCGTGCGGGTCAGTCAGGTGTTAAGTATGCCATCATTGTACCATCATTAGGTACTAAGGTTTCCTATGGAACAGGCGATAGTGATACACTACGTTCTTTCCTTGATTGGGTTACAAGTACTAACAACTACATCGAAGGTAAGTTTGATGAAGTGTCAGCAGGGTCTATATCCCCAGAAGAAGCCGCAATAGTAGGATCTATCGTAGAAGTTAAAGAGTTCGAAGGATGATCCACCCCGCTGAAATATCAGTACATGCATTCCTTCGCTCTGCTATTGAAGGTAAGTCAAGTATGAGCGAGGAAGTAATACAGCAAGTAGCCACAGATGTGGCTGCTGCACTTAACAAGCAGTTCAATAGTGGGCCTCGTGACCAATTTCGTTTACGTATGTCTAACATTGGACGTCCTAGATGTCAGCTATGGTTTGCTAAGAATGATCCTGACCACGACTGCGAGAAACCTACATCATTCATGCTGAACATGTTAATGGGCGACTGGACTGAGGCCATCTTTAAAGGGGTACTACGTGCCGCTGGGGTATCCTTTGATGACAACGCAGATGTCACGCTACAGGTGGGTGACACCACCATAAAAGGCGAGTATGACATGGTTCTGGATGGTGCTATGGATGACGTAAAATCTACAACACCATATGGGTACGATCAAAAGTTTTCTAGTTTTGAAGATTTAACTAGGAAGGATGACTTTGGTTATGTAGCACAGCTTGTAGGTTACGCTAAAGCCGCTAACAAAAAAGTAGGTGGTTGGTGGGTAATCAACAAAGTCAATGGTGAATTTAAGTATGTATCAGCAGAGACAGCTAACGTTGATGAAATAATGGAATCCATAAAGGGTACTGTTGACTATATCAATAACGATGAGCCTTTCAAAAGATGTTTTGATGCTGAACCTGAGACTTTTAGAAAGAAACCTAGTGGTAACATGAAGCTACACAAGACGTGTGGCTGGTGTGACTATAGGAAAAAGTGTTGGCCTGAATTGCAAGAGATTGATTCAAAGGTATATACAGGCGGCAAAGCACCACCCCAAGTAAAATATGTTTATCTAAAGGAAGAAAACAAATGAGTATAATAACTATCAACGAAAAAGAATACGAAACAGATGATATGTCTAAAGAATTTCTTGATGTAGTAAAGGTTATTGAAGCCAATTTTAAAGCTTCTAACCTATTAAGTCACACCTTACAGTGTGTTAATGCTGTAGGTAGCATGAAGCTAAAAGAACTTGAGATATTAGCAGGTAATGATACAGAAGATGGCAAAAAACTATAAACGAAAACATAATTCAAGTAAATATAAGAGCGGCCTCGAAGATGATGCTGTTCTTTTCCTTGCTAAACGTCAGAAGAAAGTACGTTATGAAAAGCTCAAGATAGAGTGGGAAGATTTAAAGTATCGCACATACACCCCTGACTTTGAATTAGATAATGGTATTATAATTGAAACCAAAGGAAAATTTGATCCAGATGATAGGCGCAAACATCTTGAAATAAAGAAACAACACCCTGAGTTAGACATACGCTTTGTGTTTAGTAATGCTAAGGCTAAGTTAAACAAAGGAGCTAAGTCTAGATACTTTGAGTGGTGCGATAAGAATGGTTTTCTATGGGCACAAAGAGTTATCCCCGAAGACTGGCTCAAAGAACCCGGCAAGTGTACTAAGTTAGATCGTATAGAAGTTAAAACAGGCAAGTTAGCCCATTGCACAGAAAGGAATTAGTATGCCTTATGAATTAGGAGACGATGAAGTTGCTCTCATAATACGCCCAACAGATTATAAATTAACCGAGAGTGAATGGTTAGGTAAGATCCAAACTGGTATAGCTGTTGGTGATAACTTTGATTTACCGGATGATGTACTGAGTGATCTGGTACATGTGGCTACCTTGTGTACATCCTTATTAGATATAATGAATGAGGATGATGATCTCTATGAACGTGTCATGGAACATAGACATAACATCTTAATAGAAGAGATAAATAAGCGTCAAGAGCCTTTACAAAATAAGAGTGGCGAGGTAATAAACTTTAACGCTTTTACTAAAACAAGAGGTAACGCATGACAGAAAAGTATGATCCAGTTAAACGCCCAGCGCACTACAATCAAGGCGGTATTGAATGTATAGATTACTTACGTCAGGTGCTAGGCTTAGAAGGTTTCATTGCGTATTGCCACGGCAACCTTATTAAATATCAACACAGATATCGCTACAAAGGTAACGGCGTAGAGGATATGGATAAAGCTGAGTGGTACTTAAATAGAATGAACAAAGCCCTTAAGGAGAAACACAAATGAAAGATAAAACCTTTGGAGTATCCTTTTCTGTAGTTGTTGAGGCTGATAACAATATCTTAGGATCATACGATGAAGATCACATCAATGATGTACATGACTTAATTGTAGATATAATTTATGACATTGATGATATAAAGAGTATTAATAATTTAATAGTAAAGGAAAAAGAGTGATAACGTCTTTTAGAGAGTACCAAAATAAAGCAGTAAGCTTTGCTATATATCCGGCAACACACAAGGTACTATACCCTACGCTAGGGCTTTGTGGTGAAGCAGGTGAAGTAGCTGATAAGGTTAAGAAGCAGGTTAGGGATGGTGTCTTCAATAGACATGAGGTAGCTAAAGAATTAGGTGATGTACTGTGGTACTTAGCTAATCTTGCTAATGATATTGGTTATAACTTAGACGAGATAGCTGATATGAACATAGAAAAACTTACCAGTAGACAAGCCAGAAACAAAATAAAAGGGTCAGGAGACAATAGATGAACAACTACTTACCAACAGACTATCAGTCATTTATACACAAGTCACGTTACGCACGTTGGCTTGATGATGAAGGTAGAAGAGAGACATGGGGCGGAACAGTAGGGCGCTACATGACTAACATAGTCAAGCCTTCCATAGGGGATAAACCTAAAGTGATAGCAGAGATAGAAGAAGCTATCTTAAACTTAGAAGTTATGCCTTCAATGAGAGCCTTGATGACAGCAGGGCCAGCACTAGCTCGTGATAACACAGCAGGCTACAACTGTTCATACTTAGCAGTAGATACACCAGTAGCATTCGATGAGGCTATGTTTATATTGTTATGCGGTACTGGTGTAGGTTTCTCTGTTGAACGACAATCTATACAGAAGCTACCAGAAGTACCAGAGCTATTGTATTACAGTGAAACAACCATTGTAGTTAAGGATAGCAAAGAAGGTTGGGCTAAGTCCTTACGTCAGATTATTGCACTATTATATAGCGGAGAGATTCCTAAGTGGGATGTTACTCGTGTAAGAGCCGCAGGAGCTAAACTTAAGACGTTTGGCGGTAGAGCATCCGGCCCTATGCCTCTTATTGATTTGTTTAACTTTGTTATTCATACATTCCAACAAGCTAAAGGACGTAAGCTATCCTCACTTGAGTGTCACGACATTATGTGTAAGATAGGCGAAGTAGTTGTAGTAGGTGGAGTACGCCGTAGTGCTATGATTTCATTGAGTAATTTATCTGATGATCGTATGCGTCACGCTAAATCAGGGGCATGGTGGGAGAATGATCCACAACGTGCTTTAGCTAACAACTCTGTGTCCTATACTGAGAAGCCAGATAGCCTATCATTCATGCGTGAGTGGATGGCTCTAGTGGAAAGTGGTAGTGGTGAACGTGGTATCTTTAATCGTGAGGCATCTAAGAAGCAAGCGGCTAAGAATGGTAGACGTGATCCTAACCATGCGTTCGGGACAAATCCATGTTCGGAAATAATATTACGAAATGGGCAGCTGTGTAATTTAACAGAGTGTGTGGTACGTGCTACAGACAGTGTTGAGGATTTAGAACGCAAAGTTAGAGTAGCTACAATACTAGGTACTATACAATCTACATTTACTAAGTTTCCTTATCTGCGTAAGATGTGGACAACTAATACAGAAGAAGAACGCTTACTTGGTGTGTCTATGACAGGTATTATGGACAACCCATTAATGACAACATCTAACAAAGGATTGGAGACTACTCTTGAACACCTCAAACAGATCGCCGTTACTACTAATGCTAAGTGGGCTAAACGTCTTAATATCCCTGTTTCTACTGCTATCACTTGTGTTAAACCAAGTGGCACTGTCAGCCAACTGGTTGACTCTAGCAGCGGTATTCATGCTCGTCACTCAGCCTATTATGTTCGTACTGTACGTGGAGACAACAAAGACCCGCTAACGCAGTTTATGAGTGACCAAGGAATACCTAATGAGCCTGACGTAATGAAGCCTGACCAGACTACAGTGTTCAGCTTCCCTATGAAAGCTCCAGTAGGTGCAACAGTTACTGCTGACATGCCTGCTATTGAACAACTAGAGATGTGGTTAGCTTATCAACGTAGCTGGTGTGAACATAAACCCTCAGTCACTATTAACGTTAAGAATGATGAGTGGTTTGAAGTAGGTGCATTTGTATACAAACACTTTGATGAAATGTCAGGCGTATCATTCTTGCCATTCAATGAGCATACATACCAGCAAGCACCTTACCAAGACTGTGATGAGTCTACATACCTAGAACTACTAAAGACAATGCCTACATCAATTGATTGGGATAAACTATCTGACTATGAACAAGAAGACAATACTGCAGGTAGCCAAACATTAGCATGTTCCGGTGATAGCTGTGAGATTGTAGACTTAGTTTAATGTGGGTAGTAATAACTAGAAACCAATGTAACTTCTGTGACTCCTCGTTAGCTTTGCTACGAGGGGTTGCTGGAAGTCAGGTAACTACATACAACGTACAGTCACCTAGTAGCAAGTGGCTGTTGACCTTTATGAAGGAAGCAGGGTATACTACAGTACCTCAAATATTTAAACCAGATGGCTCTTACCTTGGGGGCTATACAGAACTAAAGGAATATCTAAGTGACAGCAGTAAGAAAAAACTTTAGCCGTGCATTGTATCAAGCTTACGATCAGAAAGCTAAAGATACGCTAGTAGACCTTCTAATATCAAAAGGTCATACTATAGTTAATACCGAAGAGAACTATTTTGTAGATGTCGTTTCTCAGAAAGACGGATATACATACTTCAATGAAGCCGAAGTCAAAGTAGCTTGGAAAGAAGATTGGCCTACACATTGGTCTGAGATCCGTATACCAGAACGTAAGCAACGTTTACTAGATAAGTATGAGGGTACTAATGGGGTGTTAAACTTTTATGTATTCCGTGAGGATATGAAACAAGTGTGGCGTATCAAGGACACTCTACTTACTAAGGAAAGTTTAGGTGAAGCTAAGGGTAGGTACATACAGAAAGGTGAGTTATTCTTTCATATACCTTACACAGAAGCGGAGCTAGTTAATACATGAAAGAGATAACAGTATCTAGAGACATGGTTATCAAAGCTCGTGATAAAGCTACTGAGATGGGCAGACTAAACAATAGTATTACAGGAGGTCAGGGCAGTGTCGCTGGCTTCTTGGGAGAAGAAGTTGCTCGTCTTATAATAGGTGGTACAGAAGCAAACACATACGACTATGATCTAATATTAAACAACGGATGTACGGTTGATGTAAAAACTAAACGTACAACTGTTCCACCCAAACGTTACTACGAATGTTCCGTAGCTGAACTTAATACTAAACAGAAGTGTGACTACTACGCTTTTGTACGTGTACATAAAGACCTACACACTGCATGGTTCTTAGGTGTGTACCCTAAGAGTAAGTACTTCGAAGACTCTACCTACCTAAAGAAAGGAGAGGTTGACCCAAGCAATAACTTTACAGTAAAATCTAACTGTTACAATCTACCAATAAGCTCACTAGAAGAATCACCAATATAGAAAGTCCACCTGTGAAATTAGAACAAGAAGCACAAGAGCACATCAAGGCTAGTAGGACTAAGTTCCTATTAGAACTAGCCGACCATATGGAGAACGTGGAGTTGTTTTTGTGTAGTAATCTATGGGATAGTGCGGAGAGAAGTAATGCCTTAACAGCTTATACAGAGATGTATCTCTGGGCTAGACAATGCTCAGATCTTCACGGCGTTAAATAAGAATAGAAGGGGCGGCTTGTGTCGCCCTTTTCTTTTAATTTAAGTTAGTTAAAGATGTAGCTCTATCTTTTTGATCGTCTTTATTTAGTTTTATATAATATACTAAGAAGTCTATTTCTTCTTCTGTCATTTCTGTAAGGTCAATATCAAGATTTAATTTTTCTATAGCCTTAATCACAAGCTTCTCTGCAGTATTACCATTACTCAATTTAAAAAGTTTAGCAGTTTTACTATCTTGGTTACTATAGCTATTTTCTAAGGAAAAGAGTACATCCTTTTTAGCCATACTTAGTATCTTAGATAGTGAAGCTTCCTTATCTTCCTGTGAAGCATTCTTCCAACCCTCTTTTGATATGGTATTTTCAGCGTAGTTCTCCAAGTACTTAAATATTAATCTATTAATATCATTCTGTACCTCTGGTATAAAAGACTTAATCTCTGTTTGCCAATCGGGTTTACCTACCTCATTAAACATTTGTTGTATACTAGACTGTGCTGAAACCTCACGAAAACCAAAGATACGCCCTATAGGTGAAGGCTTACGTACATCAGATGTAGCAGTGTACTTCTCAGGAGCTAACTCTTTTCCGCTAAGTGCAGAAAATATTTGATCTACATAACGCCCAGACTTAGTAGCCCATAGAGGCCCTTGCTTACGATCAATGGTTTTGTAATCCTCACCACGCATTAATCCAACAATCTGATTAACAGGATCAAGAGGTCTACTGTACGCACTTGCATACATAGAAAAAGAGTCTCTAATCATTCCTATAGATTCTTTCTTCCAGTCAGCATCTCCTCCAGTAGCTAAAGATAGTATCAAATCTCCTGTCTCTTTAGTAGTCTCGCCTAAAGTTCTAGTAAGACTTCTAGTACCAAAAGTATCTAGAAACTGCTTTTTAACACCTTCTGGAACGACTCCATCTTCGATTAGATGCGATGCCATACGCCCCATAGCTTTGTAATAACTAAGAGGGAAATCATAAGTACGATCTCTTATTAATCCGTCAGAGGTTCGTTCTTGGAACATACCCAAGCCTTCTTCCATGTTATCCTTCTCCCGATAGGCCATTAGACCAATCAAAGAATAACCTGCCGCAGCCTTAGTGTATATGTCCATAGGATCACGGCTTGTTTTAGCGAAGAATTTATGAGCAACAGTAAATCCTAAGTGGTCAAACATATGACCTAGTGTGTTGTTAAAGAATTGTCCAAAAGGAACCATCGCACCAAGGACAGGAACCTTACGCATGTCTTCTATCAAACCAGCTACCTGACCTAATGCATCTTTAGACTTGTAAGATTTAGCAGAAACCATACGAAGAGCATCTTGGACAGCGGATGCTTGCATTTCTAGATATAAATCTCCCTTTAAACTCTTATAGAGATTTTCATCTTGTATAAATTCTGCATAAGACTTACCGCCAAAGTTTAAGCGTACTTGCTTATCTATCTGGTACATAAAAGCCTGCGTCTTACTTAGTATGTCTTGAGCTTTAACACCATAAACATTCTGAGCAAAGTCCATAGCTTTAGTCCAAGCCCCCTCATCAGGAGCACCATCTAACTTAATACCTATGTCCTTGTACACATCCTTAAGTTCTATACCACCAGATATATAACGAAATAATTCTTTCTGAGACTTAGGGTTATAAGCTAAGAAATCCATTGCGGCTTCTTTTGTAGCATAAGGATTGACTATGTTTCTAAGTGCTTGTCCTTGTAGTGTTAACATAGACTTAGAAAGATTAGCATACTCTTTAGCATTTACTTTGTTACCTACAAGTGCTTCTACTAAGGATCTTCCACCATATAAACCACCACGTACAACGTCTGAGTAAGACTGTAGTCCTGATGTACCTAACCAACCAGCAATGTTTAATGCAACAGTACCGGGGTGTGTAACTAATAAACGAATAAGATTCTGTTGTATGGCAGCAGTTGTTTCAAACACTTTTTCTTTAGTTGCAGGAAAGCCTACTAAAGGTTCTATCTCTGCTTCCATAGCAACTAACATCTTTTCGTCATTAGTCTTTCCTTGGGACTTTCTTACGGCCTGTACTAACCTACCCATACCCCCTAAAGTTCTACCAGCACTAGACGTTTCACTAGCCATAGCATCCATAGCATCAGTTAATCCCATCTTGTTATAAGAAGGAACCCTTTGTAATGTAAGCTCGTACAATTCTGATATTTCAGATCTAATACCTTTAGGTAAAGCCTTAATACTTTCAGTAATGAAGTCTGTATAGTTTGCAAATGTACCATCATTCCTATAGTCCATTTGTATGCCGTAGTCATCAAAGATCTGCTTAACACCCTTGAATGCGCCATCCTCATCACCCTTAAAAAAAGCATCCGTAAATACTGCTGATCTGGGTTCTACTACACCTGCACCCTGTCTTAATTTAGTATCTCCATCTAGTACCTTAACAGCCCAGCGCTTCGTTGCCTTATTGTTTTCACGAAGAGCCTTTCTTATGTCTTTCATATCAAAGTCTTTAATAGATTTACCTATAGCCTTACCTAAACCTATCTTAGCCGCCGCCTTAGCCCTTGAAGCATTCTTCTCTGCTTCTAACATGAAGTGAGTAGCTATAGGCAATGTGTTAGCTGTGTGTGGTGCTTTATTAAGTAGACTCATACCATAAGCTAAACTACCACCTACAACACCAGTAGCACCAGTAACAACGCCTTGAAGAACATTGTAATCACTTTGTACGCCTGTAGTAATCATTGCTTGTTGATATGCGGCATCAACGCCTACAGATGCAGATGCGTCAAACGCAGTACCAGCCATAATCTCTGTACGTGTCTGTTCTTTTAGTTTCTTCTGGAAAGCACCTTTTCGTGCACCCTTAATAGCCTCACCCTTAAGAAGTTTAGAAAGTACTTCTCTTTCAATTATACTAGCTCGTTGTTGTTTTGCAGGAGTAGACTTCTTTAGTACACCCTTACCAAATTCTTTAACAAGTGTTTCTTTGATGGCTTGTTTGGCTAAGGTTGCAGCAGCTTTAGTAGCACCACCTGTTATGAGTTTACCTATACCAAGAGATAAAATGTTAACAGGATCTACAATGAGAGCACGAGCATAGTCGCCTACAGCGTCAGCCTTCTGGCCTAAAGTATACTCACTAGAGAAAGCATTGTTCATATTATCAAACAAAGTATAAGCTTGGCCTGCCCCAGATTTATTTATATCAGTTGTACTGTTTAAGTAAGACAACTCCCCTAGAGTAGTAACAGATTGACCGAAGCTAAACTTACGCATGTGGTTAATGTAGGAGTCTACAACCTCTTTACGATCATATCTTTTTTCATCCATACCGAAGCGTTGCCCCATGTATTGATTAACTACAGCAAAGTTCTTATCGGACATAAGGTCATTTATATTATCTGCATCACCATTTTGTATTATAGTTGAAGGTGCATCTATATCTTCAAGCGTGTCTAAATATTCCATAGTAATCTCGTTACCTACACGAGCACTAGGTACTGGTGCATCTACATCTTCAAGCGTGTCTAAGTATTCCATAGTAATTTCGGTTGAGTTTTTAGTAGGCTCAGAAGGGTCAGGCACAATAGGCTCACCTATATTCTCAAGCGTATCTAAGTATTCCATAGTAATTTCCATTAGGTGTTAACCGCCTATATTTTTTCTTGGGTTAAATAGAGTTGCTTCATTTGGTGCTTTTTGATCCTCAAGAGATTTTATAGCCGCAGGTAAAAGAGTTTCGCTTAGAGATTCTCTAAGGGCCGTTTCTTCGGCATCGGACATATTATTAGCTATCCTACCTTTTCTTCTTTTTGCATTTTTTGCATTTACCTCTTTATCAACCAACTCTTTAACTATACCTAATACATCATCCTTTTCAGACTCTGTTAGATCCGCCATTGTTTTAATAACAGGCCCCCCATTAGCCGGAAGTTCTACTGGAGCGATCGGAAGTTCTCCTGAATCTATTTTTTCTGGTACTATTATTTTACCATTTACTATACCTATTGTTTTTCCACTCTTATTTAAGGCTTCTTCGGTTTCAAATGTAGGTACATCGCTAATATCTATAGGGAATCCTAATTTTTTATAGTCATCTATCCTATTCATTCTATTTAAAATTGTTTGGTTAGGATCAACTATATCAAGTAGGCCATTTTTCTTTAAATAAGACACTGCCGGATTACTACCCAAAACATTATACTCTTTCTCGTAGTTAGAGAATCTAATATTAAGTTTTTCTTTAAGTATTGGCATAGCTGATAACTTGGCCCAATCTTTTTCCTGAATTAAATCAGTTATCTTAACTTGTATCTTAACTTCATCCGGAGTCTTTGCTTTATTATTTTTTATATATGATAATGCAATGCCTTCTATTGCTTCTTCTACAAAGTCTGTAGATGCACTAAGTTCAAAATTGTTTAGCTTTCTAGGTAGTTTAGTAGTGTCAAATATAGAACCTAAAGGATTAGACATAGAGGCCGCTGGTGTGGCTCCTATTCGTCTAGCATCTTCAATATTGTAACCACCTACTGTAGTAAACTCTTCTCCTCCATCATTGAATATATCTAAACCTAGACTAGCTAAGAAACCAACACGTTCATTTTCTTGAGGATCAGTTGTTACATTAGATTTATACAAACCAAATGCTTTTTCTATTTGTTGTTTTAAGTCCTTTTCGGAGTTATAATCATAGTCTTCTATACCTTTAAATAGACTATTAAAATCAGAGGCTTTAGCTTCTTGAGAAGTAAAGTCCTTAACTTTGTCATACAAACTTGATAGGCCTGCCACACCTGTTTTGTCTACTAAGAAAGCTATGTTTTTTGGAGAAAAGTTATATTCACTTTGAAGAATACCAGCTATGTTAGATACTGCATCTGCACCCTCTCTTGCTTTAGTAATAGCTTGCGTACCATAGGTCATCAAGTAGTCACGATCTTTAGCTCGTCTGTCTCTAATTTCCATCTTACGTGCTGTTATTGCATTAGCACTTGTAGTAAAAAAACCTTCTGCGAAACTCATATCATACACCTCTGCTCATCAAGCCCATGCCACCTGCGGCAGGTTTTGTTTCTTCTTCCATCATCTCGCCTTGCTCAGGCTCTGGATCTTTATTCTTTTGCATTTCTTGTAGTTCATTTTCTTCTGGGGAACCAAGCGCCTCAATAGTATCACGAGTAAAGCTTTCGTCACCTTTGTCTGTCTTAATTTCTTTAGAGGATAACTTCTTAAGTACTAACTCACGTAATTGTTTTTCTTGTAATTCGTCATCTGTCTCATCATCAGAGAAAGTATCTTTAACTTTTATACCAGCAGTCTTACCTTTATAGGAAATCTCTTCTTCTATAACAGGAGCAATAAGTAAACTAACATCAATGGTATGTATGCCTGTACCTACAGCGGCAGTAAGAATACTTCTTGCAAGAACATCAACAGGAAAACCATACTCTAAAAGAAATAATATAGAGTTTACACGCTTCTTTTCTGATAGTCTATCTAGGTGATATACAACAGCTTCGTCAGGATCAGATATTTCTGGAGGTCTTTCCCAAGGAAAGTTATTAGGATCATCAGTTAAAGACTGACCGGGAATAGGTGCTATCATTGACATTTTATTAAATACTTTCTTGGATTATATGTTAGCATAATAATTAATTATACTACCTTTTGTGATATCGCCGTTGTCTTTACTACGCCAGTTCTTATTCTTTTTCCACGCAGCAGACCCTACTTTGTATATAACTGTATCGTTGCTTTTACCTTTAAGATCTTTAGCTAATCCGGGGGCGGCTTGCATTATGCCTAGTGGTATTGTATTATCATATTTCCAAAAGGTCAAGTAGTCATCATAAGCGGCTATCTGTTCTGTAGGAGACATCTTAGTTATATTATTATAATCAATACCTGCATCTTTAGCAGCTGACTTGCCTATCTGAAACAAGCCTTTATAACCACTACTATTAGTTACGTTATGTTTAAAGTTTCTATTCTCACCATATATCACAGAATAAACTGTTCTTTCTGGTATATCGTACTTCTCAGCAAGATCAGTAACTGCTTCAGGAAACTCAGTATCTCCTGTTGATTTAACTAAGGAACCAATTAACTTCTCAAAGTTCTTAGAGCCTTCTAGAGCACGTTTATTAGAAGCTATAGTTTCTATAGATCCATCAGTCTCTGTTCCTGTGTACATAGAAGCTTGTTCATTACTAATGTTTTCACTCTCGTCATCCATCATAGGCGTTAACCAAGAACTAACAAATCCCTTTAGCTTACTTGCACTGGTTTCAGTATTATCCTCTTTGAGTTTTCGTTTCTGCATACCCTCAGAGCTAGATTTAATAGCCTTATCTGAAGTATCACGCATCTTAGTTAAGGCATCTTTTGTATCCGTTTGTATCTGACCACCTACTTTTGCACCCAAACCTTTAACAGAAGATACAACATCCTCTGGAGCATCATCAATACCTGTGCTTTGCATTATTTTATCTGCTTCGTTTTTTCTAACGTTATTGCCGTAGGCCATTGTGTAAGTCCTTAATTATTTATCAGAATAGTAATGAAGAGAAGAAGCTACCCATAGCCGCACTCTTAGAGGCAGATGCTTGAAGAGCTAGAGCTTCTTTCTGAGCCTCAACAGTCATTTGAGTTATGAGTATATTGTTAGCTCTGTCTCCAGCACTCTCAGAAGACTTCCAAGCCATAGACATAATGTCTCTCTCACGTTGCCATATCTGATCCATAGTATTAGCAGTAAAAGCATTAGATATTTTAGCGGCTTCTTGGTTAGCCATGTTTTGATTATTTGTTTCTAGTGTAGCTACGTTCTGTCGCCACTGAGCATTTGCCTGAGCTATTACTAATTGATTTGCGGCATTAAACTTATCACGTTGATTCAACATATCAATATTAAACTTACTCATCTGGTTTTCTTCTGTGACATCTAATTGTGTCATAGCATTAATTTGAGAAGCGTTGTACTGATCTACCTGAGCTTTCATGTTAGTCATAAACTGTTTAGTCTGGTTCTCAGAAGATGCATTAAATTGCTTAGAGGCATTCTCTGCGGCTTGATCTGTAAAGATAGACTGAATTACAGATTGAGATTTAAACATAGCAGTTTGCTGTTCGTTAGACAGGTTAGTCATATCCATCTGTAAGAAAGACTGAGCATTCTGCACTGCGGCTTGTTGTTGGTTAGACAAGTTCTGTTGTTCTAGTGAGGATATAGCCGCTACTTGACCCATAAGCATAGCTTGCTGATTACTTAAGTTAGCTAAATTCATACTATTAGCATTACGAGAGTTCTCTAAGGCTACCTGTTGATCTGCAGTAAAGTTCATATTAGCTATATCACCAATACGAGCAGAGTTCTGCACCCTAGCTTGGAAGTCTTGTGTAAACTCCATGCCCATAAACTCAGCACGTTGTTCTGCCGCAAGCATAGCTCTCTGTTGACGATTAGATAAGTTAGCCATCTCAAAGCCTGCTACAGTCTGAGCATCCTGTGAAGCTATAGGTAAAGCAGATTCCATTGCCGCTTGTATAATAGCCTGACCAGCCATAGATGAAGAGCCTAAACCACGAGCCGCCATTTGAGCATTAGCATTACGCATTGCACCAGCCGCCCAAGAAGGAGTAGCGCCACCTTCAAAGTCTTTCATCAACTCATTTAGCTGACCTTTTACAGTAGCTTGAGCTGATGGTGTAGCAGTAGCCGCTTGGATCTCCTCTGTAAACTGTGCGGCTTTAGTAGCATCAGCTGCACCAGTGACAATCTCACCAGCTTCAATCTCCCGTTTAACAGGGTTGTTCATTACAGTAGCTGTACCTGCCGCCGCACTCACGTCTAAGGCATTGCTAGTAGCAGGATCTTTAGTGGCTCCTGTTAAGATAGACTCTGCAGTTACTGCACCTGTAGCGGCATTCATACCCTCAGTTGCGGTAGTAACTGCAGGCTGTGTTGTATCTGGTGTACCAACTGTAGCGGCAGTAATAGGAGCTGGGGTAGCGGCAGTTGCCGCATTGCCTACCTCAGCAGTAGTACCACCCTGAGTAGGTGTAGCAAGTTGTCCTGTATCCGTACTTAGGGTAGCACCTAATGTGTTAGGATCTAGCGAAGCTACCTCAGCCTTAGTAGTTAGAGAAGCAGGGTCAATAATAGCTTGCTTAGCTAAACTACGTACTCCCGCACCTACTTCTGCTTGTTCCGTACCTTGTACACTAGACATTTTATCGTTTAGAGTTTTTACTTGTGCATTAAATGCTTCAGTTAGTTGTGCCCCATTATAAGTTACAGCAGGTTGAGCTACGGCTTGAACACTTTGTAATTGTTGTTGTAGTTTACCTATAGCATCTGTGCCATCCCCTGTCACAGCAGATACAGATTGAGATATAGCTTTTTTGTATGTTGCTATCGCTAGGTTATCTTTATCTACAATAGCCTCTTCTGCTACCATAGCTTCTCTAGTAGCAAACTGTTTACCTGAAAGTTCAGGTTTAGATGATTTAAACATAGGAGAAGGGGCCGGGGCATCACCACCACTATCACCACCAAATACAGCTCGATCACGAAAGTGAACACTAGGCATAAAAGGATTATAAAGATGTCTGCTCATTTTTTAAACTCTTTCGTATGTCGTTTATCTGGATCATGTAGTCTGCGCCAGTTTACTTTTTTATTATTTTTATATGTATTATTATGCTCTTTACGTATCATAGACATTACCTGTCTTGTATGACCGTAAGGTGCTATAAACTCAACACCCCAAAGCTCTTCTTTATCTTCTGATATGTAATCTTCTTCTGTTATGTAATAAGTTTCTTTTAGAAAATCTCTGCCAGACTCTTTATCTAACCAACACCAAGTAACTAATCCTATAGGTTTGTTGTCTTGATAGTATAGACGAATACGATTATGTTTTATAGGAGCTATAAGAAATCTATAGACACCTTCTACGTTATAAACCTTGTGCCACTTACTCTGTCTAAATAACTCTAAACCATCAGAGAGAGCTTTATTATTATCTATTTCCATTACTATAGTTAAACTCAAAACAGCTAAAAAGTCAAGTATTATATACTCTTAGTCAGCTAAGGGATTGTCTAAAGCTCTTTGTAATTTACCCATTAATCTATCTTCTAATTCTTTCATGTCAGAGTTCTGTGAAGTTCTAACACGTTCTCTTTGAGTTTCAAACCTTACCTCAGCGGCATCAATCATTGCTCGTATTTTATCTTCACTCTCACGTACCATGTCTTCAATACGATCTGTCTGTTGTTCAATACGTAGTATATCATCCTTGAGGCCATTCTTAATGTCTCTAGTATACTCGACACTCTCTTCTACCTTTTCAGATATACCAACTATCTTAGCATCATTTACTTCCATCTGTTGCTGATACTCTCCCAGATCCAGACCAGCAACCTCTTCAATCTTTTGATACATAACAAAACCGCCGTACAAACCCCCGACAACTGTAGATATAAATATGAATATAGCCGTGATAGAACCCAACGACATTTTAACACCACCAGCTTTAAACTCATGACTATCTATCCCTTCAACTTTTGTTAAGTCTACCATTAGTTTTCAAAGTCCATACCGTTTCTTATTCCGGCTTCTTGTAAAGTCTTTAGTTGATCTAGTTCATTACGAAGCTGTTGTATCTCTAGTCTGCGCTGGGCTAACTCTACTTGATACAAATCATCACAGTTTATTCTACTTCTAGGTTTATCTAAAGGTATAACTACACGAGCATATAACCCTATGTCTTTTCCTTGAGGTGTAGTCGAATTAAAGCTACCACCAAAGTTACTTACTACACCTGTCACACCAAACTCAAGGTTAGTACCACCACCTACAGCATTAGAACAATCTAAGTTACCTGCTTTAAATCTATCTGACTGATAGTTCATAGGTGGGTTAGGTAAAGACAATGCTAACGTGCTACTGTCTGCACCTGCAGTACTGGCTATAAGTGATAGTATAACTGCAAGTCTCATGCAGGCTGACCATCAATCCTAGAACATATCTTAGACGAAACTACTGTCTTTGACCCTGCTTGTCGTCTTACTTTTGATGTAGTACAGATGTATACCGCCCTATACAAATCGGATTTACGTATGTATACACTAAAGTCTTTACGTTCTTTATAATCAACCTTTATAATTCTATATGTAGTTGAAAAAGGTAAGTTGATCCAGTTTAAATCAAATAACTCAATCTGGTAATATTTAATCTCTTCTCTTGAGTTAAACAAAGACATCTCTGCTTTGACCACACCCTTAACGTGAGAAGGCTTTAGTATAGGATAAGCAGGCGTCATCTCATGTGCTGATACAAGAGTTGCCCATCCCATAAATGCTATGATTAATTTACTTAGCAATACATGTCGCCTGTACTACGGCTGTATAAGAGCCTCCCGCAAAAGGTTTAGATGCGGCATACGTAGCAGATGAAGCAGTTGAGAACCACGTAGAACCTGCTACTGTTAGATCAAAGATAGTTGTATTATTAACCAGTACCTTAGCGGCCTCATAGCCCGACATAGACGCATCTGATGTTTGTGTAACACTAGTTGATCCTGTCCAAGCTACACTATCTGTAAGTGAAGGCGATGAACTAAAGGATGTAGGGTGTGTAATATTAGCTGTGTAGTAGTTAGCTAAAGCTACATCGAAACGTATTACTGGTAGTACACCACCATCAGCAGGGGTAGTACTAAGAACAGAGGCACTAGGGTTTCCATAGACACCACTCTTATCTGTTTGAATTATGCATTTGGCTTCAACGTTACCTACAATGTCAACGTTTGCAAATGCTGGGGATGCACATAGTAAAAGTGCCGTTAAAGAATATTTCATATTAAACCTCATTTGTTGTACTGCATACTAACCATTTTCTCGTGCAGTATTTGTTGTGCTAAGTTATTACGTAAAGCTTTCTTATTATCAGCTATTTCTGAATCAACAAGCATAGTAGTATCTGTATATGAGCCGCCATTAATCTGGGCATTATAATACATATTTATATTAGTTTCAAGGTTAATAGACATAATAATATCAGATTGTCCTTGTGTTTTAAATAGAGTTAAAGCATTAGCTGATGCAGTTAATCCCATCTCAAGTCTTGTGTCTTCTTCTTCTTCCTCATTTTCAAGAATAACATTTCCATCTGCGTCATACTTAAACTCTGTCTCTGTATCTATGGCACTAGCTACCGCATCATCTTCTAAAGCATCGTATATCTCTACGACAGGAATAACTGGTACAGGCTTAACGTAGCCCGGACAGGCAGGGTTAGATTGTTCGTCGTAACATTCATCTATTCTAAAGTTGTACATTACTGTGGCGTTTGTAACTGACCCTGTACCTTCAACCTCAATAGAACCATCGCCCCATGATGATGCCACACTGTGCGCTAACGGAAAGTATTTAACAATAGTATTGCTAGGGACACCTGACCAATCATCAGTCTCTCTAAATTTGTAACCTTCACCTGTTGCATTACGATTTCCTACATGAACCTTCATATCGTCTACGGTATTCTTAACTGTACTATACCGATAAAATAAACCACTTATATCTAATCCCGGAATCTGTGGTAATACATTTGCCATACCCCAACTTAATCCACTGGATGCGGCATTACCTGTTACTCCATAACTGTAAGGATCACAGTACGAGTAAGAAGGCCAAAGCACCAAGAATAACGCTAAGACCTGTTTTTGTTTCTGTATTACCATCAAAGAACCTTTTCATAACATCGTTCTGATCTCTTTTAATCTCATCTTCTACTGACTGCATTTCCCATGCAAGCTTAGCTCTGTCGCCTACTAATCCATCCTTTGGACAAGGTGTACCTGCATTCATCATTGCATCAAACACACGTTTGTCTTGACACATAACAGATACTGCAGCTACCTTCATTCCCATATCATACATAGTCTTAGCATTCTTTAGCTTCTCACAGTTCATATCACGTACAGTACGTCCAGCAGAGATACCAAGTATCTGCGTTTGAACTGCACCAGCCACACCTACAGTACACAGGTCAGAGTTACTTGCACTAATCTGAGGTGATATAGCTGATGGTGGTGGACTATTAATAGTTGTATCCATTTCACCATCAGATATTACTGTAGTCTCAGTCCTGATTGTATCATCTGCATAAGCAGAGTTAGACACTACAAGTAAAGCTAATATAATAAAAGTACGAAACATATTACTCACGATTACTCATCTTTTCTACTGCTATACGAATAGCCTTTATGTTTTCATCCATGCGACCCATAGTTACCGCCTGAGACTGAACAATGTTTTCTAATGCAATTAACCTTACTTCGTGACGAACAATATCCCTAGAGTTACTTTCAATGTCACTGTTAAGTGCAGATACAAACCATACCAATGCTACAGTCTGCCCAAGTATAGCCAGTATAAATGTAGCTGGTATACTTTTAGATAAATGCCATTCTTGAGATTCCATTATCTTATTCCTTTATAAATCGTCTTCTATTATTTTATGTTGATCCGTAGATAGTACCACTGTTACTTAGTGTTCTAGCCGTTCCTGCAACAGCCGCACCGCCAGCTCCACCA
>TARA_B110000259_G_scaffold116456_1_pt1 | contig 23910 bp, 21 predicted proteins | sample TARA_B110000259 | Tara Oceans TARA_B110000259 (sample SAMEA4397649) | marine metagenome | biome: Polar Biome; feature: [SRF] surface water layer (ENVO:00010504); material: water (ENVO:00002006), including particulate matter (ENVO:01000060) such as... | depth 5 m | reverse complement strand
CCCCCCGTGTCCCCTACGACGGCCTCAACTCGACCCCAAATCTCATGGCAACCAAATCGGTCCGCTCCCGGACCTTCAAAATCCGGTCCCCGTCCGTTTCCCGCGCGCCGTCGATCGCCGCCGCTATTTTTCCAAAAGTGTTTGTATAACATTCCCGCCGCTCTTTGCTCGATACCGTCCGCGCGTCGTGTATTTTCTCCAAACAAGCGGTCGCTACTCGTTTTTGATCTCCCTCTGTGTCTTTAAGAAAGTCACAACACGCCTCGGTTGGCCACCTAACCGCTTTCGTAAGGAACGTCAGTTCTTTTGTGTGCGTGTCTGTTTCCGCAAACGTTTCGACGAGCGCCTCGACTTCGGTTTCTCGTTGCAACACGCCCACCGAAATCGCGCGTGCTATGCCGGGAAACCCCCTGGTGCTGGTGTCTAAATCGTGTTTGATGGCAAAGTACCCTTCCCTGTTTTCGTCCAAACATAACTGCCACGCATCCTCCACCGACGTCACGCCTTGCAGCAGCGTCGCTTGGTTCCCTATCGTGAACGCCTCCCTCTCGTTGTCGTGAACCGCCTTTGCTTTTTCAAAAGCCTCCGACGCGGTGTCGAGCTGTTGAAAGATTTGAGGTAAGACGGTCAGTCGGGTCTTTCGTAACGGGTATGAGTAATTACTCTGGAAACCGAAAAACACACGAGAAAACACGCACCTCCGCGTTGACCTCGCAAAGCGCGAAACGGAACTCCTCGAGCTGCGCGGCGACCAGCGAGGCGTTCATCGGGCCATCCGAAGTGGATGAGACGGAGATGAATTCACCCACTTTTTTTATCTCAAAAATTCTTCGAGATTCCAAAAGCGCCACAACTTGTGTTACCGACCCCACATGCCCTCTCGCCCCTCCAAGGGTCCCAGAGATGAGCAGCCCCGGTGGCACGTCGTGGCTCGGGAGGATGACGGGGAGCAAGCCGTTGGGCGGGTCGTCCTCTGCGGGTTCGAATTCCAACTCCGTCGCGTCCACACCCGGCCACGGGCACCACGATCCACCAACCCCCGAGACGAAGAAGAAAGTGGACGCCGCGAAGGCGTACATCGAGAATTTATACAAGACGCAGGCGGACGCGTTGGCGCGGCGGAGGGCGCGACGCGCGGCGGTGGAGTTCGAAGCCAACAACAGTGACATGACAGACGAAACCAGAACCGAACTGCTGAGCGAGCTTGAACGCCGGGAAAGGCAGTTCACGCGTTTGAAACGCGCGAAGCTCAGCGCGGAGGATTTCGAGCCGCTGACTATTATCGGCCGAGGCGCGTTCGGTGAGGTGCGGCTGGTTCGGGACAAGTCCAACGGCCAGATATACGCCATGAAGAAGCTGAAGAAAACGGAAATGGTCAGACGAGGGCAGGTGGACCACGTCAAGGCGGAAAGGAACGTCCTAGCCGAGGTGCACGACGAAGGTTCGTCGCGTTGCGCGTTTCCCAAATCCCTCCAAACGCGTTCGCGCGCGTACTCCGCGAGACTGACACTTTGTTTTACCCATCGCAAGCCGTGGTGAAGTTGTTCTATTCGTTTCAGGATGACGACTATTTGTACCTGGTGATGGAGTACCTGCCCGGGGGGGACATGATGACCTTGCTGATGCGCCGGGACACGTTGACGGAAAAAGAAACGCGGTTCTACGTCGCTCAAACCGTTTTGGCCCTGGAAACCGTACACGCCGCGAACTTCATCCACAGGGACATCAAACCAGACAACCTGTTGCTGGACAAGCACGGGCACATGAAACTCAGCGATTTCGGGCTGTGCAAGCCCGTGGACGGTGAGCTTCTGAAGGCGCTTCCGGTTGTGATGGAAGAGGAGAACGAGGGCGGGTTTGGCGACGAGGCGCGCGGCGCCGACGACGGCCAGCGCGAGAAACAGTTGAAACACTGGCACGAGAACCGCCGGCGCCTTGCGTACAGCACGGTTGGTACGCCCGATTACATTGCCCCCGAGGTGCTTTTGAAAAAAGGGTACGGCGCGGAGTGCGATTTCTGGTCCGTCGGCGCCATCATGTACGAAATGCTCATAGGGTACCCGCCTTTTTACAGCGACGAACCGATGCAGACGTGCCGGAAAATCGTGCACTGGAAACTGCACTTGAAGTTCCCGAGCGAGGTTCCGCTTTCGCGAAACGCGCGCGATCTGATTGAGCGGCTGTTGTGCGACGTGGTAAGGGCCTTTCCCAATCACCACACACCGCCGACTGATTGCCCATACACGACTGACATTTATTTTATGTCAATCAGGATCGCCGGCTGGGAAGCAACGGCGGCGCGCCCGAAATCAAGCACCACCCGTTCTTCCAAGGCCTTGACTGGAACACGCTTTACGAGTCGGTTGCGCCGTACCAGCCCGACGTGACAGGTCCGCTGGATACGCAGAACTTCGAGGATTTTGACGAAGAGAAAGGTGACGACCTGGCCGCCAACCGAAAAAAAGAAAAAGAAGGCGGCAACGGTACCGACAAGACGGCGAGTAAGGATTTGGATTTCGTCGGGTACACGTACAAGAACTTCGAGGTGGTTGGGGACGGGGAGGTTCGTAAGAAAGCGGGAAGAAGCCGGCCTTCCATGTCGAGCATTTTCCCGGGAACCGACTCATCCCCCAAAGCCGGCGCGGTGCTGGCGTCGCTGGCGGGCATGAGTTTAGGCGACGACGCGGGGACGCCCGAGTTCCACACCGCGCCGCGGGAGTTTCACCGCGGGGTTTGACTGGTTGTGTCTCCGGGTTCAGGTGTTGGGGGTATGATGTAACACCTTTTGTCACGACGGCGCTGGATTAATACTACTCGCCTTACTTAGTCACTTAGTCACTGCCGTCTCTCTTCCCAAACTAAACTCGTCACCACTACATTTCATCCAGGTACTTCTTGTACCCCACGCGTTCCATCTTCGCCGCTTTGGCGGTCACGGTTTTCTCCATGTCGTCCTGGTACACCGCCATCTTGGCAAGCACGGAAGGTTCGTACGCCCCGACGATCCTCGCGGCGAGAAGCCCGGCGTTGGTGCTGTTGCCAATCGCCACCGTCGCGACTGGCACGCCCTTGGGCATTTGCAAGATTGAGTACACGGAATCCACGCCGTCCAGGTGCTTTAGTGGAACGGGGACGCCAATCACGGGAAGCGGGGTCATCGCGGCGACCATACCGGGCAGGTGCGCGGCACCGCCCGCGCCGGCGATGATGCACCGCAAGCCTCTTCCAGACGCGGCGCGGGCGTACTCGAACATGCGCTCCGGCGTGCGGTGCGCGCTGATCACTGCAAGGGTTATTTAGTGGGGAAAGAATTGTCGTATGGGTGGTTAGCACGTTTCGTTGGTATGTACGCCGCGGTTCGAACCCGGAACAGAGGTCAGACGCGTTACAGGCAAACAGTCGGCGGGCCACGAAAAACAAAACGTACCTGTTACCTCCACGCCTATTCCGAAGGATTCCAAAACCTCCGCCGCCGCGGCCATGGTGGGCAAATCGGAGTCGCTTCCCATGATAATGCCGACTGAGGGGGGGGCTAATAGCTGTGCGCTAGCGTCACCCCTCGCAATTTTCATGAGCTGGTCCAGCTTCGCCACCGCAACGGCGGCGTGCGTCGCGGTTACCGTGACGTGTCCCATTTTCCGCCCAAACCGCGCGTCCGGTTTGTCGTACCAGTGCGCGTTCGCGCCTTTGGAGTGTAAAGAAAAGTGTCAGTCTTGTATAAGCAAAGCAAACAGGGAGGCTGGATGTGGTGAAAGGCCCAATACGTACCCGGCACGACCAGCGCAGCGCCCATGACCTGGTGCATCTTCCTCATCGCGTCATCCCCCTCACCGTCGCCCAAGATGTTCTTCATCACGACCCCCCCGCACGTCAACGAAACGTCCCCAAGCGGCCACCCTAACACCGCCCGGAGGTGGTTTTGGTACTGCAGCAGCGGTGCGAAACAAGAAGAGGTCAGTCGCGTGTTAATAACGTTTGGGTGTTGGGGGTATATTGGGCGGTTTATGTAGCTAGTTACCAGGGCAAACAGTGTTGGAACTACGTACCTGGCAACACGCGGTGGCTTCGATGGTGTAGTGCCCGCTGTTGTGCGGCCTCGGCGCGATTTCGTTCAAAAGAATGGTGCCGTCGCGAAGGTGGAACAGCTCCACCCCGAAAACCCCGGCGCCTTCCAGGGATTGAACCGCCGCGATCGCGGCTTCGGTCGCAGCAGCCGCAACGAAAGTTGTGACGTTCGCGGGCGTCACCGTGACGTCGCACACGTTGTCCACGTGTTTCGTTTCCGTCACCGGGTACGCCTTCGTTGCGCCGTCTCGTGACCGCACGACCATCACCGCCAGCTCCCTCGCGAACGGCACCCACTGTTCGCAATACAAACCTTTTTCGAATCCTCCAAGTTTCGAAACCGCGCTGGTTAAATCAGCAGCGGTTTTGGCAACCGCGTTGCCCTTGCCGTCGTACGCGTTGCGGCGGCTCTTTAGCATCAGCGGGAACCCGAAATCCGCGGCGCACCGCTCCAGTTCTTTTTCGTCGGCGACGCTCGCGAACTCCCCGAGAGGCACGCCCGCGTTCGCGAAGTGCTGTTTCTGTGCGAACTTGTCCTGAATGATCGCGAGGGTTTTTGAGCACGGCTGGACGTCAACGCCAGCGGCTTCCAGTTCCCGCAACGCGGAGACGTCGACGTGCTCGATCTCCACCGTCAATACGTCGCAGTCCTTCGCGAATTTGACAATGTCTTCCTTGTTCGTGAACGAACCGACCGTTGCGATCGCCCCGCCCAATGACGCGGGTGAGTCAGGATTAGGGTCCAACGACAGAACGCGCACGCCCATCGGGGCGCCCGCGATGGCCAGCATGCGGCCGAGCTGACCGCCGCCCAAAATGCCGATTTTCGCGGTCCGAGGGAGCCCGTCAACACACATCGCATCCACGGCGCGGTCGGTTTTATTCCCGCCGTCGAACAAACCGGCGGAAACGGAACGCCCTACACGTACGCGGCGCACCGGGCGCGACAACCACCGCGTTGGCGATCGTAAGGGACCCTTAACGCAGGAGAGCGCGGCGGTGGGAAAAGCGCACGGCGCGGCCATCGAAGCCATCCAGAACGTGTTTTTCGAACCAAACGCGAAACGTCCCTTTGGTCACTCCCGTAAACGGTGGGTAGGGGGCGTTAACACGCGAGGAAAGGAAGACACACCTGGCGTACGCACGCGCGCGACGAAACCGGAGCGCCGCGAGTTGTGCCGAGGCAGAGGCTGGAGTGGTCCGTCTTGGAAAGCGATGGTTTTTGAAAAAAAGCGGCGGTGCCCTCTGACGGGCCAAAATATCGTCGAGCGCCACGAGAAAAAGTGCAACTGTGATGAGGTGCCTCCCCCCGTCGCCAGAGCTCGGTGCGCGGTCGTTTTCGAGTCAGACCACACGCAGCTTTAGGTACATGCACCATTTGCGTCGAGGACTGGTTACGCTCACCTCCGTATTCAACTCAGTGACAGGTCCGTGCGTCGCAGGGCGTGGAACCCCGCCCGGCACGATGTTGGGCCTGGCTAACCTAAGCCCTTGCGGGCGACGCGCTTTCCCAGGGTCGGTGGCTGGGAACTCGGTGCGTCGCGTCGCGGGGGTTCCAGGGGCACACCAACGCACCACCGTCACCGCGCGTCGCGTGGTCACATCCGCCGATTCGGGACGGTACGCACAGCCCCCAATACGCGTGGTGCGTTCGCAAAGCGGGCTCGGGGGAGGCCGACGCGCTCGCGCTCGCGTTTTTTCCACCGCCGACGAATTGGGCGTCCGCCGCCTCGCCGCCGGTGGTTCCGACGACGGCGTCCCGGACGCCGAGGAGAACGGCGAAACCGAGTTTGTGTTGCGTGACGACGACGACGACGGTTCCCACGAAGTTGCCCCGTTTTCCGACGGCCTGAACGACCCGTTCGCAGGTCTCGCTTCCGTCTCGTCTGGCGCGGACGTCATCGGGTTCGACGCGATGTTGGACGACATCGTGGGTGGTGTTTCTGTTGGAAACGGCGACGGCGCGAACGACGACGACGACGACGCCGGAGCCGGGACAGGGACAGGAGGTGTTTTCTCGCGACCCGGCGATGACCAGCCCTGGCCTGCGAGCGGCAATTGGGCTGAGTTCGACACGTTCTTAGTCAAGCTCGCGGGCATGGGGTACTCACTGGAGTCGCCCAACGCGCCGGCCGGGTGGGACGACGAGAACGCGGGCGACGGCGGTTCTTCGAAAATGTCCACCCCCGAATGGGCGCGCGCGGTCGCTTCCGAGGATGAGAAATCTGATGAATCGGATGACACGAGCGATGAGCCTGGCGTGCGTCTGCCTGGCCTTGACGACGACCCGTTCGCGCACGTCGCGCACGACGACTCATCAACGGGCGAGGACCTGACGTACTCGAACAAGAAACGGCTTTTGCTTGAGTTTTCCCGCGACCGGGACGACGCTTTCGACCGGCTATCCGAACGAGAGCTGTACCAATTGGCGGACCACCCGATGCCTCACAACCAGGGCAACAGCGGCGGGCGGAAACAGGTCAACGCCCTGAAACGGCTGAGGGCGCACTTGGGAATAGACGACGCCGACTTGCGCGGCAAGTGCGCCGCGGCGGATCACCAACAACCCGCGATGGGCGCGGTGAAGCTGAGCGACGTGTTGCGAGTAGTGCACGTGTACGCCGAGGACGTGACGCCTACTGACCGCCCCTCCCGGGCGATGATGCAGAGTTTGTTGCGTCGATTGACACTGCTGGCGGACTCGCCGAGACAAACCGCCAGTCAAACGCGGGGGGGGGGAACGACGCGAAGGCGAAACAACCGCGGTGGGTGGAGCGCCGGGAACGCAACTCGAAAAGGCCCGAGTTTGAGGACGACAATTACGCGCCGACGCGGAGTTTCGACGGCGGCCGGGGAAGAGGCGGGCGGTCATTCGGCCGGAACGAGTTTGGACGGGGCGGTAACGGAGGCGGCGGTGGCCGAGGGGGCTACGGGGGTGGCCGAGGGTCGTTCGACCAAACCCGCGATTCCCCGCGAGAAAGGAACTCGGTTGACCTCCGCGTGGAGCGGGATTCGTACCGAGGCGGCGGCGGCGGCACAAGGCGGTACGAGGAAAGTGACGGGGATTACCGGAGTGGGAAGAAGTCGTTTGACGACGAGTTTTCGGTTCCTGTCGCCCGGAACGGGTATGGACGAGGGCGAGGTGACGCTGGCGGCGGTTTCAGAGGTGGCAGGGACGGCGGACGAGGCGGACGCGGCGGGTCCTCGTTCGATCGCGACGACGACCGAAGAGCGCCCCGGTCCTTCGACCGTAACGCCTTCGGATCGGACGACGGCTGGGACACGAGGCCGCCGCCGCGACAAAGGGAGGGTATCGAAAGAAGCCGCGATTCCGGCGGGTTTGATGATCGCAGGGGCGGTGACAAGAATGCCAGGAGTGGATTCGACCGGGATGCCAGGGGTGGATTCGACCGGGGCGACAGGGGTGGCTTCGACGGCGGCCGAGGCCGAGGCCGAGGCCGAGGCGGCGGCTTCGAACGCGGCAGAGGCGGTGGCGGTGGCGGCGGGTTTGCCCGAGAAGGCAACGAGCGCCGGACGCGGAGTCAGGGCGGGTTCGGCGCCGACCGCGACGGCGAAGGGTTTGACGACGGAGAAGAATCGCGGGGCGCCGAAAAACGTTTCGAGTCACGCGGCGGTCGCGGGTACGGCGACGGAGGCGGCCGGGGGTACGGCGACGGAGGCAGCCGTTCTGCTGCGCGCGGCGGCGGACGGGGGTCCTTTGGAGGGTACGAAGACCGTGAAGAACGGGGTGGTTTCTCGGGTGCCGTCCGGGGAAGAGGCGAAAGACGGGGCGGAGGAAGAGCCGGTTTCCCTAATGACGACCGCGAAGGAGGTTTCTCCGGTGCTCGTGGCAGGGGCGGAGGCGGGCGAGGCCGCGGCGACCGCGGCGGTTTCGACCGCGGCGACCGAAACGGCTTCGACGACCGGGAAAACCGCCCCGAGCGCGGCAGCCGGTTCGACCGCGAGTTCACTCCCCGAGGAGGCGGTCGGTCGGGAGGACGGGGACGAGGCGGAACTTCCCAGGTTCGGCTATGGCGACCCAAGGACGTCGGCGACGACGGGGGTTCGGTGAAACAGCCGGACCGCTCCAACTTTGGAGGGGGGGACTGGGAGTGAGTGATGAGTAAGAGAACTTTAAATCTTTTTACAACAGAATTTACAAACAGGTTTCGTAGTCCGCCGCGACTCACGAAACCCACTGACATTGGTACACGCACAAACTACAAGTAGTCTTTCATCTATTCTTTCGCAAAAGCCATCACCACCTTTCCCCCGCCGCGCGCCCGTCCAAGGTCCGGTCCTCCGCCCTGGAGTACGCCGGCGTTTGCGTTTCCTGGTGCATCACGTCCGTCCCTGAAAACCCTGCTACTAAAACACCCGCTTTGTACGAGAAAAAACCAAGCACCGCGCACAGCGCGTCTCCGTAATGCGGCGCTTGCGCCGTGTACCCGGCGACGGTTGCGGTGGCGTCTTCCAGACCTAGCGCGCGCGCGCCGGTTGCGCCCGCCGTGGCGAGCAGAGCCAGGCGCACCGGCCCACACGACGCGCCTCGTAACAACACGTTGCCGAGAGTAGCGAGCATGCGAAGCCCTTGTTGGCCGTCGCCGTCGCCGTCGGTTTTGGAAACGACATCCCCACCAAGCGCGTCCACGTTCCTGGTGAGCATCCAGAGGTACACCAACCCTAGGGCTCCGCCTGAGGCGAAGGCGGTGATTGCTTCGTGGCCGTCGCGGTTGTCGATGCCGTTGATCACCGCGGTCACGGCGCACCCTGAGAGATAACAAAGAAAGTGTCAGTATCGTATGGGCAAACAGTCGGCGGAATGTGGTAAATGGGAAATACTTACCGACGGCAATCGCGACGCCCGTCACAACGAGCATCCGTTGTTTCATCATCCCGTACTCGCGTAAACCCTCCAGGCGCATTTCCAACACTTGCTCGGGCGTGCGTTTCACAAAGTTCGACGGTCTCAGCTCGACCGCGTCCCACAGCTTTTCGAAACACGGGAAGGACACCGTCGGCGACGTCACAACTTTTTGCGGAACGGAGTACCCCTCGGCGTCGAACCGGGTCGGTGTTTGGGTCACCACGCGAACCTCAACCTCCACCAAAAACCAAGACCCGCCTTTCTCCGGAGCGACGTAAAGCGCACACGGCGCGCCGATGTCGGGGGCGTCGAACACGACCTCGTCCACGCCGCCGCGCTCGAACCGCGGGTAGGAATAGTTGCCAAACCTTTTTTTGGAAAAGAAAAAGGTCAGTCGCGAAGGGCGCAAACAGTCTACTTGTGCTGTACGTAGTATACTTCCTTTAATGACGGCCGTGTACTCAAACAGTCACAGAGGGAGAGTAAACAGTGTCTTGGATTGGGGAAAGGCAACGCGAACCTTTTGTCGCCGCAAACGTCGGGGTACCGGTCCACGCGTTCCAAACACGCCCGGCCGTCTGCGATTCGTAAAAGAAAGTGTCAGTCTCGTATGCGCAAACAGTGTGGGTGGGATTTATGAAATGCAAATACGTACCTTCCGCGATGAGCATGAGCTGCACCCCCGCGTCCGGGGCGCTTAAACCGCTTCCCATTTTCTCGCCGGTGATGAACGTGACGTGGTACCGCGCCGCGCCGGGGGCTGGGGCGTGTTTTGAGTTTGCGTTGGCCACCGAAAAAGAGTCGTCCAGCTTGACGAGTCGGTCAACATTGATTTCTTTCCGGCTTCCGGAAGCCACGGTGCGAGGCACCACGGAGTGGCCGGTGCGAACGGAACGGCGCGGGTTCACCGCGAAACCGAGTCGTGCGCGGTATGCACCGCGCATGCGCGTAGGGGACACGCGCGTCGTCGCGATGGAGGCGAGCGTGGAGGTCATCGCCGGAGGAGATGCACAGAGAAGAAATCAACGGGTGGTTGTTTCGCGCGAAAAGCTTTTTTCAAAGCGAAACGTCGCGTTTTCGAAGAAGCGGTCGGGTACCGGCGACTGCGTGCGTGTCGAGACGAAAACACGTCTCAAGCGGGTTGGAAAACCTTGAGAGTGGTCCGAGTGAAGCCGCGCGAGCGGGGCTGAGGTCGGAAGCGGTGTTTCACGCTTGGTGCGTGCGCCGAGGGAAGTGCCGCGTCCATGCAGAGATCAGACACTTTACGAAATTCGCGCGAAAACTCCTTGTGACAGGCGACACGTGTGCAAAAGCGAGGCCGAAAACGTTTCTGCAACTTGACCATTTTCAGGCACGCGAGAAGCTCCACGTCATTGTCGACAGCGCTTTCCTTCGCAATGACCACCGCCTTGGCCCCGTTGATGAGTTGCGTTCCCAGAGGGGGCGTTTCTTCCGCTTCCGGGTACACACACACACGACGCGCGTCGTGCTTCCGCCCGAGAGGCGTTTCCCCCCTCCGGAGAGGCACCAGGGGTACCCCCCCGCGCGCCTCTCCCGACGACGCGCTGCTTTGGGGCAGCGCAATAACGGATTACGTGCCATCGCCGTTGGACACCAGCGCCCTTCAAAGCCAGGGCATAGTTCTCCTAACCGTCGGGGTGATGACCGCGTATTGGTGGTACGTGTTGGTCCCAGGCGCGCGCGTGAACTTGGCGGTAAACAAAAAGAACGGCAAGCTAAAGGAGTACTTGGTTGAGTTGAAGGGGGATGATTCGCGTTCGTTGGAACGATTTTTTTACGCCAAGTGGTTAGCGAAAGTTGACCCGGAGACTAGGTATTTGCTGAGGGACGAGCCGGATCTTTTTAAGTCCGAGGTTGGTGAAGGGAACGTTGCTATTAGCAGTACTGCTACTTCCACAAAAAAAAAGCAAAAAGTAACCCTAGCAGACACCGAAGGCGTGACCCGCGACGTCGACGAGTCTCTGTCGGATATCATCCGGAAAGCGAAAAAAACGCCCAACTTTTGGAGTTTCGATAACCCGGTGTTGTTGGCGCTTTGCTTAACAGTGGGCGCCGGAGCCGTGGCGGGGGCGTTTCATCGATAGTACGGTCTACCGTCTCAATTAATAATACAAAGTGTGTTTTGTCTTTCTCCTTAGTAACTCCTTAGTAACTTACTTAGTAACTCAAGCTCAACAGCCCGGCCACGCCGCGTTTGATCCAGTGGTTTTCGGGTTCGTCGGACGGAATGGTGATGTTTATCACGAAGTTCGACGAGTGCCCCGTGGTGGCCAAAACCCCCCGCCGTTCCGCGGTGCGGTAAATCGGGCACAAGTAGTGCGGAAACGAATCTCGCTTGTCAACCGTCGTGGGCTTGAACCAGAACGTGGGGGCGTCCGTGTACAGAACCTTGGGCGCTGATTCGGTTAACTTCATCGCGTCGAAATCGAAGCGACACCCTTCCATGAAGATCCCATCGCAAAACGCGCCGTCCGGCGGTTTGGTTTTGAAAACCGTCTCGTCCCCGTTCGGCATGGCTTGGAAGTCAAACACGATGGAGTCGATCGGTAGCTTGTGTTTCCTGGCGAAGTTTTGTAACACCCCAGTGAGAAACGCGTGCGTGAAGAAGAACCCTGTGATCCAAAACGTGCTCGGCGCGCCGTGGTCGATCCTGAGATTGTAAAAATAAATGTCAGTCTCGTGTGGGCAATCAGGGAGGCGGAATGTGGTGATTGGGAAGTACTCACCAGTTTTGTAACATCCGCAACCGTTTCAAAAGCTCCGTGACGTACGCCGCGAGCGGTTTTAAGGACGGGTAGCTTTTCTGTTGCCACATCGCAGGGATCTTGCCGTCGTACATCGCTGAGCCTAGCGCGTCCAAATCGCCCGTCATCACGATCCTCCCCCTCAGCGCCAACCCGAAGTCGTCGATTGATTTGTGAATCACGCTTAGTAGCCGGTTGTAGCGGACTAACTCCTGACACAACACCGAGTTCATGCTTTCGTAGTACATGACCGGGTACTTGTAGTTCGCGACTTCCAAATCGAAAAGCGGAGGCAGCGATTCGTAAATCTGCGCCGCGACTTCCGCTAAGGTTTCCTCCTTGGATTTACCGCCCCCCGACGACGCGTTACCCTGCGTCAACAGCACGCCCTCTAACAACAAATCGGTTTCCTTCTGATCCTTCGCGATATCCGCGTTGGCGTGTAAACCGAAAACCTCCGGGTCGCTTACCGCCGGTAACGATTTGAAGTAGTCCAGGATGTCTTCGCGCGTGGACTGTTCCGAGATTTCGGAACAGTGGAACAAACCAGAGGGTGAAAACGCGTACGCCGCGCGCGTCGCGTTTCCCGAAAACGGCCCCCCGGCGTCGTCCGTTAAAACGCTCATCAACGTCCGCCGGTCGTGCCCGTCCGTCACGCGGCCGCCGTAGTTGCACTCGCCTATCAGGTACACGATCGTTTTCAACGGCGTGGACAAAGGCGCAGACGCGCTGCTTTCGTCCAGGAACATCCGCAACTGCCGCAACGAAATTTTCAAATCCGGATCGTTGAACCCGTACGGGATGTTCCTGGACGAGGGAAACGAAAAACGTCAGAAAGGCGCCGGGTTTCGCGTTACGTAACTACTCCGGAAAAGCAGCAAACACCCGAGGGTCATTTTGCCGAACAGCGCGTTCGTGATGCGTGTACTCGTAACAGCCGCGAGTACGCCAGAAAGAGTTACCCGTGAGTGTTTTTTTCCTTTCAACCCCACCGCGGCGGGGGGCACGAACGGGCGAGAAGATTCAGCGCGCCGGCTGATTCGGGAAAGCCAACCCCGCGTACCACCCGAGCGGCCCGAACTTTATGCGTTCCTGAATCAGGGCGTGGAAAAACGCCAGGCCCACGAGGAGTTTTTTAAACGCAAGCGGCCTTGCGCAGCCGTCGAAGAAATCCGGATCGGAAATCGGGTCGCTCGTAAAACTCTGCATCATGTTCGCGCGCACGCCCTTCGGGGGCTCGTTGGTCATCTTGACGCCGTTTTGAAGCACCGAGACTTGCGTTGGGTAAAAAAAAGTGTCAGTCTTGTAAGGCCATGCGTGTTACGCACTTGCGGGCGGACAATCGGTAAACGGCCGGTGCCTGGATTTGGAAAACGCGCGTGGCCGTACCTGGGAACGCGATTGACGGGTACGAGGTTAGCCACAGCCGGAAGTTTTCGTGCGGCGGCGTCGCGTCCGTCACGAACGCTTCGCAGATGCGCTCCAGCGTGGTCATCCACGAAACCGCGAGGTGGCAATTTTGTAAAACAACCCACTTGCCGTCCCGACTCGCGCTCTCGATGAGCTGTTCCGCTTTCGCGCCTTGGCCTTGCCCCAGGGAAAGGGAGTCCATCCCGATTCCTCTTGTTGTGGCGTACTTCAGAAGCACGTTCATTGGGTCGCTGCCGGGTGACAGGACGAACACCAGCGGGGTGACACAGGAGGAATCACCGAAACTCGTTTCCAAGTCAAACGCCGGCGGCTCGATGAACTCCCTGCCCATTGATTTTTCCACGTAGATCTGCACCGCCCGCGTGAGCTTATCCGGCCGAATACATCTCAACACCAACATCTTCTGGAACGGGGTTAACGAACTGTTCCAGGGCGGCGGTAGGGACTCGGTTTCGGGGGACGCGCTGTCGTACACGTGACGCCACGCGTTCGGGTCCCGGCTGAAACAGGACGCGAAAGACTCCGTCGGCGCGACGGAGTCGGTATCGGTCGATCCAGTTTCGGTGGAGGTTGATACCGTCGCGGCGGTATCGGTTGATTTAACTTCAGTATCAGTTGATACCGCTTCAGTCGATTTAACTTCAGTGTCAGTTGCGTGAACTGAAGTATCGCCTTCCTTTTCCGGAGCCGCGCCACCTTCCTTTTCGGAAGGAACCTCCACCCCCCCCGCAAACGCGGAAAGGTCGCTTAGCCGCAACATCTCCAGCCAGCTTTTCCCCGAAACCCAGTCGCACGGAATTTCGTCCGCACAGGGTTTCTGCCCCAGCCCGCCGGTCAGTAAAAACCGGTACTCTGCGTGGTCGAGCTCGCCTTTGTACCCGAAAATCGTGCCCGCCAGCGTGAACGAAAAAAGCAGCTTGTCTTTTTCGAAAAGGCTGCGGCAGATGTTCTTGTACAGGGAATAGGTGAAGAAGTCGATCAAAGAGGTCAACCGCGCGGTGAGGTCGGCGCTCTGCTTGGCGTTCAAAATCGCGTGGTCGAAAAGCTTGGCATACCAAGCCAGGCTGTACTGATACATGGGCTGAGATTGGGAAAGAAAAGGGTCAGTCCTTCGGACCGCGTGTATTACGTAATTACGGGCGGACAATCGGCAAACAGTGTGTGGCGGATTTGGGAAACGCGCAAGGCCGTACCTCGATCGCGCACAGCTGCGCGACGTTGAAAAACAGGTGCGCGACGTGCACCGCGACTGGCCTGTACCCCAGCCGGGTGTTGTCAATCGCGGCTTCGGTGATCGCGGCGACCGCCTGTTTCTCCGCGATTTCGTTGGACAGCGTCTTGGCGCTGGAAATGATTTCAATCGCGGTTTCGCTTTCCAAAATAGACCCTTCCGAAGAACCCAAAACTTCGATGATTCGATCCTCCACTTCTTTCAGCGACCGCGCGTTTTCCGCGCCTTGCAACACCAGGCGAACCTTCTCCTCCTCCAAATCAGGCCGTTCCTTCGCCACGGCGATGCCTAGCAACTGATCCGTGAGGCCGTCAATCGTGATCATCATGTTTAGTAACGTGACCTTCACGCTAGTTTCGGGTAAGTAGTGCGGGTTCCGCAACTTAGAGGTGATGTAGAACCTGATTGTGAAAGAAAAGTGTCAGTCTTGTATGGGCAATCATGGAGGCGGAATGTGGTGTGGTGATTGGGAAAGGCCCTTACCGGAAATCAGGGTTGTACTCGATGGTGGCGTCGCCCAAACGTATGCACAGCGACCCGCCTTGTTTGAACGTCGATTTCAACAAAAGCGGCTCCAGGGTAGGGTCTAACTCTTCCCCGACGTTTTCAAGCAACACTGGTGTGCCAAAGGAAATCGCGTTTTCCAGTCGCCGCGCGAAATCGGCGTCGGTCAGTTTTACCACCACTAAACCGTGCCGCTTCTCTGATTGCCGGATCCACTTGTTCGCCTGCGCCTGCGGGTCGATTATCAACGGCCACCGTCGCGATTTTGTCATCACGATCGCGTTATCGATGGAAAACGAGTCGTTCGGTAACCCCGCGATTTGCCACTCCCGGATCACCACGGGTTCGCCTAAAACTCGAATCAGCTTGAACGTTTCGCCGCACGGCACGTTTTTCTCGCGAAGAATCTTGACCCACTCGCCGAGTACTTCTTCCCTGCGATTGTAAACGAAAAGTGGTTAACGTCTTGTATTGGGCGTGTACTGGACGATGTATTGGACGTGTATTGGACGATGTATGGACAACAGGGAGGGGTAATCGGTCTGGACAGTCGCCCGTAATCGGTCCGAACAGTCACCAGCGTTAGAGATAAAACAGTGTGCCGCCTGATTTGGGAAACGCGCAAGGCCGTACCTGTACGGCAACGTAAACGCCCCGAGGTACGCGATGTACCCGGCGCAAAGCAACACATCCCCGGTGAGGTTGGTGTAATCCACACCAAGACCGAGCGCGACTTCTTTCCATCTCGATTTCTCGCCTCCCAAGCCTCCGATGAGTTTTTCCGCCCGTACCAACTTTTTCTCGCACATATCCACGTCGTACTCGAGCTTTGCCTTTTTAATGAGCATCTCCGTTAACTTATCCTTCAGCGCCTGCAAGTTATCCTCCACTTCTGTTAACTTCGCGCGCTTTTCCCTCAACCCCGCCATCAACTCAGAGTACTCGGATTCTGCTTTCGTGAGGCTTTCCCGTTTCGGGGCCACGATCTTCGCCACGCGGTCGTACGCCTCCATCGCCCGCGCCCAGCAGCACAACCCAAACGCCGCGATTGAGGCTTTTTTGATCACTTCGGGTTGGAACTCGGGAAGGGCGACCATCTTCGTTATTTTCCGCACCACGGAGTTGGGCATGTTGTCTTTGTCAAACTCCCGCAACGAGGTGAGGAAGTTGCCGTCGCCCAGTAACTTCTGCGCGGGGATCCAGTAGTCCTCTACTTTCCGCAAACCGCCGTTGGGGTCCTTCACTTTTTCGGGCTTGACTCCCTTCAAAATGCAAACCGCCTCCATCACCAGCTTCACCCCGGCGGGCGGTTTCTTCATGGCTTTGACTTCGGTGATGTCGGCTTTGGTCAGTGTGTCGAGCGCGGCGAGGGCGTCGTTGAGCATGGGTACGGCGACCGCAAGCTCCGCTTCGCAGTCTTCTTTGATCGCCTTCGCGGACTCGGCTCTTTCCGCCGCGAACGCCTCGTCCTTCGCGACCACCGCGCGGACCGCGTTCGCCGACTCCGTTTCCAGACCAACGGTAACCAGAATCTCATCCGTCTCCACCTGTGTCCTCTGCAAAACCGGCCCCAGCTCAATCAGCTCCACCTTCATGGTCTCTACCTGGGACTCCGCGCTAAAGATCTGCGCCAAACCGCTTTCGTACCGGTCCCGCAGCGTGGACACGGCGCGGCGCTTCTCCGCTAACAGCGTTTTGTACGTCCCGATCAACTCCAGGTACGAAGTCGGCGTGACGTACATGTGCCGGCCTTGGTTCGCCAGGAACTTCTCCGAAAGCGCACGGACGCTGGTGTGGAACACCATGCACATGTCGATGCATGAAGTTTTGTCATCGCTCCCCATCTGGACGTCGCTTAAGAACTGCGTGGCGACGCTTTTCAGCGCGTCCACGGGCCACTCGCTGAACCAGTCGATTGTGCAGCAGTTCACCAGGGATGGAAACTTCCGTAACCGCGTCCTGAACGCGTCGCCTACTGGGGAAAAACACAACACCGTGTGCAGGTTCCGTCGGCACTCGTTTACGAAAAACTTGAACTTTTCCGCGGACGGCGCGTTTTCGTCGACGCCCGCTTTTTTCGCGCGGCTGAGATGAATAAAAGAAAGTGTCAGCCTTGTATGGGCAAACAGTCGTCCGGGATTTGGGAAATACAATACGTACACCGTGACCAAATCCGCGATCTGCGCTACCTCGTCTTTGGCGAAAAGATTGGGAACCTCGCCGGTGTTCAAAACGTTGTTTATGTCCTCAAGGAAGCTCTCTAACTTGATTTGCGTATCCGAGAAAAGAAACACGGTGGGTTTCCCCTCCCCGCCCGCTTTCCGCAAAACCGTCTTCAAGTCCTCACGCCACTCAAGAAGGCCGTAGGCTTTGGAAATCTCGATTTGGAAAATCTGAAACTCCGCCTGGGATTGTAAAGAAAAGTGTCAGTCCTTTCGGGCCATGTTCGTAACTTGTATTCCGCAAACAGGGTAGTACTTTCCTACTGTACTAAAAGAGGGGCTTGAAACAGTGTTGGATTTGGGAAAGGCCCAATACGTACCATGAAGGCGGCGATTCGCGTCAGGCTTTGCCGGCCACTTCCCCCGACGCCCACAAGAAGCGCGTTCCCCAAAGGTTGGGTTATGACCCGCGAAATCCGGCAGATGTGTTCCGCGGCGTACAGAAACAACACAAGGTCCATGCGCGTTTTGCTTTGGTTGTTGTACTCCACGAGCTGTTCCTCCACCACGCTCAGGAGCTGGGCCATGTCCGTGACTTCCGCGTATCGCGATTGCGAGTCGCCGGCGCCGGAACCCGAACCAGCGCCGTCGTAGAAATTCGCGTACATCAAACTCCGCAGTTCTTTGATATCCACCGTGCCGTTTTTGTCGAAATCTAAATGTTCAAAAACTTTGTCGAACTGCAAACCCACGTGTTTGGTGACCATTTTCTTTAGAAACTCGTAAAACCAAAGCCGGTCGGCGTCGTCCACGAGGCGGTCGTGGAACACCCGCAAGCTTTCGTGCGCCCAGAGGCGGACCACCGCGCTGATGTCTTTTTTAGCCCCGCCAACCGCGGCGATTCCCTGCCACACCTTACTAAGGTCCCGCATGTTGTACGTGTAGTGGCTTTTACTAGGCGTGGGTAGCAGCTTTACCTTGATGGTGTTGTAAATCTCAAGCGTCGCTTTGACCAGGTTCCCGGTTTTTGACGAGACTTCGCCCGGCAAATTAGCGCGCCTGCACCACCAGTCCGCGATTTGCGTGTACACGCGTTGCAACGAGGAATCGTCAAACTCGCAGACTGAAATCGTGTTGAAGTGCCGAACTAACCTTGGGGTAATGGGGTTCCGGCCACCGCCTGGTGGGCCCATGGCGCCCACGAACTGCATGTCCACCAGGTGTTTCATCACGAGCTCGTTTCGGTCGTACCACCCGCCGTGGTCCATGAACTGCCTGAGATAAATAAAAGAAAGTGTCAGTGTTTCGTAACGTTCGTAACTTGTGTGAGGGATTGGACAGGGTACCGTAGTGTGACTTCGTAACTATTACCACGGTAATAGGTACCAGTACTGTGTCAATATACCACAGTACTGGTAAGAGTTACCAGTAGTGCACGGTAAATAGTCACGCAGGGGCTTGAAACAGTCGGCAGGATTTGGGAAAGCCCCAACACGCACCTGACTAACTCGATGGGCGGCTGCGCGCCGTACTCTTCCAGTGACGGCATGTTCAAGTCATCAACAAACACCACGGCCCGTTCAAAACCCACGGGAGGCCCAAACACGCCTTTCCGGCGCTTATCTAGTTTACTGTCGATGATGTCCTGCACCGCGTTAGCGTTTGTTTGCGCGCTGAAGGTGCTCATAATGCTTCGCACTTTTGATTTATCTTTTTTGTCCAAAGCGGCTTGGATGTACACCGTTTTCCCCGTCCCAGTGGGTCCCGCGAAAAGCACGTGCTTGCCGTGGTCCACGAGCAAGTCGAACAAACACGCGTACCGCACCGTGTCAATCGTGGTGACCATTATGTCCAGGAAAGAAGTTTTGGGGTTGATCGGGGCGGTGTCCGCGGAGTCGAGCTTGAGCCAGTTTTTCCACCGCCCGACTTCCTTGTCGAAACAAAGGTCGTAGACCGAGCCTTCCGATGCGGCGGGTAACGTTTTGGCGAGCTTCGCGTCGGGGTATTTCAAAGTCAAACCAGGGCCCAAGTCGTAGTCCGTTCTTGTTTCTTTTTCGTCCACGCGTTTGTCCACGAGTTTCCGGAAGAAATCGTCAAACTTTTGGGTTTTGCCGGAAAAGTGTCAGTCTTGTATGCGCAACCAGTGTTGGGATTTGGGAAATGCAAGACGTACCTTCTTCCTCCCCGCGGCGTCCGTGGTGCCGCCGATTGACCAAACCACCGCAAACGCGAAACACGAATCCACGAAAACGCGCTGGTCCTTGTCCGACATTTGGAAGGTTTTGTTGCTACCGTCGTCCGTGGGTGCGGTGGGGTCTTTTTGTTTGGCGGGACCGTCCTCCAGTAAGGCATTGGAGGCTTCCGTCGACGTGGTTCTGTCTTCCGCCGAGGCGTTCCAGGGAGCAGCAGTAGAAAAAGTCGTCTCGAACCCTCTGAACTCGTCAATCAGGGATTCGAAGATGTTCATCAGCGCGACCGGCAGGTTGATATCCGAAGTGGGCACCGCTTCCGCACAGTTTTTCCGCACAAACTTCAAACACGGATCCACCAGCCAAGCGAACAGCTCGTTTAAACGCGTCGTGTGTTGGTTCGTTCGCAACGTCACCGGCAGCGTCGCCATCCAGCTCACCACCAGCGGTTCCCACCCCATCGTCGTGGGCTCCACGTAGATCATCCCGCACCGTGACACCGTGGCGGGCGACGCCACGGCTAAATCCTGAACCTCGAAGATCATGTTCATCCCGTGGCTCATGGCGATTATTTCGCCGCTCATCAAACACAGTTTTTTGTTATCGTCAAGCACGGTGTTCATGTTCTCGATCCAAATCGCATCCACGGGGCCGTCGAACAACACCCACTTGCGGTCGCTCGAAGTGTCAACCGCCAGCTCGCGGTACTTCTTCGCCAGAACCCCGTCCTGCCACTCGTGCGACGTGGGGTCGAACTGCCCGTAAAGCTGGCCCATGTAAATCGACTTTGGGTTTATCACGACTACTTTCACTTTGTTCTCTTCGAGCAAGCCTTTTTCGTTTAGGTCACCCAGCGCCCCGGCTAACGTGCGCCACATACTGGTCTTCGCGCCGTACGAGTACCCGACGATCATCAAGCCGTGCCTTACTAGAATCATCTCGTACAGCTGGAAGATTTTTTCCAGAAACACCGGTGTGGGTTGCAGGTTGCGCTTCGCACACTCAATCGTCAGCGAGTTCCGCATGTCGTCGTACTCGGGCTCGGGAAGCTCCACGCCCGGAAACAGGTCGGACAAAATGTTGTTAAACAGAGGCACGTCCGGTGCCAGGAACTTCGGGAGGTTCACGTCTGAGAATAAATAAAATAAAAGGGTCAGTCTTTCGGACCGCGTGTATTGCGTAATTACGGGCGGACAATCGGCAGAGGTAATGCGCCCTTCGCAGGACGAGTATATCGCGTGTATTGGACGATGGCCTGGTCAACAGTCACCGTAATCGGTCGGAACAGTCACCAGCGTTAGAGGTAAAACAGGCAGGCTTTTGATTCGGGAAAGGCCCGCCCTACGGCCGCACCTTTCAAAGAAATCAGCATCAAAACGCTTTCGTCTCTGTCCGGGTACTTCAGTTTCACCGCGCCGGCGGCTCTTAGGACGGAGATAACCGCGCGCATGCCGTAGTCGTAGTGCGACTGGCTGGAAAGCTGCTCACTGCAGAGCTTGTACGTCGCCACCAGTTTCACCGCCAGGGATCGCGCTTCCAAATACCCTGATTGTAAAAAAGAAAGTGTCAGGCCCGTATGGGCAATCAGGGAGGCGGAATGTGGTGATTTGGAAATACGCACCGTTCGAAAACAGAAAAACCTCGGAGATCATCCCGTAATCCGGAACCATCATCGCGACGGTTCTGATTGAGAAAGAAAAAGTGTCAGTCGGTCGTGATGTGTATGCGTAAACAGTCAGGGTAACGCTCCCTTCGCAGGAGAAGTTCGTGGCGATGTATTGGACGATGGCCTGGTCAACAGTCACCGAAATCGGTCTGAACAGTCAGGGCAGAGGTAACGCTCCCTTCGCAGGACGAGTACGCGCAATCGCGACCGGCGGAACGTGTTCAGTGGGAAAGCCCTACGCACCTGAACAGGGCTTTCAGGTTATCCGGGAGCTCGCTCCGCCCCGCGTACCCCGGGTTCATGGTGATGAACACGTTACACGTGCGCCGTAGCGGTAACCGCGTGCCTTCGAAATCGAAAACCGTCACCCGCGCGGCTTTCGCGCGCGTGATTGTGAGGATCTGCTGCGCGATCACGGACAGCACTGCGATTGGCGGTAAAGCAAAGTGTCAGTCTTTCGTAATGTGTATGAGTGTTACGTAACTACGGGCTCCCCAATCGGCATCCGGTAACAACCGTCCCTTCGCAGGACGAATATATATCGCGACGTTTGGACAACAGTCACAGGCGCGTTAGAGGTAAAACGTGGAGGCTTTTGATTCGGGAAACGCCCGTACGGCCGTACCTTCCAAGTCGATCCGGTTGAACTCGTCGAAACACGCCCACGCGCCGGACGCGGCGAGGCCTTTGAAGAACTTGGCCATCGCCAGGTAATCGAGCCCGTCGCTGCAGTTGAACACGACGCACTGCATGGCGATTGCTTTGGCGAGGTCTTTTGTGGTTTCCGTCTTACCGGTACCCGCGGGGCCTTCGGGGGCGCCGCCCACGTCAAGGTGCACCGCCCCCATCAGGGTCCGGTAACACCGATCCGTCAACGGCGTGATGACTAAGCGCGACGAATTTCCCAAATACTCGTTCCCGTACGCAATCGCGGCGTTGATCATCCTCACCGTGACCCCCTCCGCGCCGTCGTCCATGGTGTCCCAGGTGTACCGCAGCTGCGCTTGCCAGTCGAAGTCCTCCGTTGAGGGTACGTTTTTCGCCGCTAAGTCAGCCACTACGTCCCTGGCGTGCACTTCAAGCACCACCAGCGCGCTGAGGGTTTTCCTTTGTAGCTTCGTCAGCGTGCCGCGCACCTTCTCCACGATTTCCATGAGCTGTGTATTCACCACAACCGCGTGCGCCGCAATCGCGCCGTCCCGAATCGCAGCCTCCGATTGGCTCGTCCAGAACAGCGACCCGATGCAAAGCACCACTTGCCCGGGCCACTCCACCATCCAGTCCGTGCGTTTTGCGGTGGCGTACGCCGCGCTAGCGTCCCTGCACATCGCCGCCACGGTTTCCCTCTGCGCCTGTTCGCACTGAATCAGCCACTTCTCCACCGCCCCGCCCGCCTTCGCCGGGTTGAAGGTTTTTACGAAGGTCACTTTTTCGCCCTCTTCGGATAGCATGGCGGTCACCTCTAAGTCGCTTTGGAACTCTAACAGGTGAATGGCTTCGAAGACTTTCTTTAAAAACGGCTGGACTCTTGTGGGGTCTTTGGTTTCGCTTAGTATTTCCAGGAGTTCGTCGTTCGATAGGAAGTAGAACCGGGGAAACGCCAGTCGCTTGGTTTCCAGGTATTCGCTCAAACCTTTGTTGACTTCGTCCAGAAGGGAGTTACACTTGCGTAACGACCCTAACAGCTCGTCATCCGCGCCCACCACGAGCACTTCGTTCGTCAACTCGAGTTTCAGCATAGTTTTCCGCCAAGTCGTATCAACGGTTTTGAACTTCCGCCCTTCGTTCGGCATTTGCGCCATAATATCGTCGCTTCCGAAAATAGGTTCCTGGAGCGTGAACGAAAAAAGGTCAGTCTTGAGTCTTGTATGGGCAATCAGTAGGCGGAACGTGTTCAATGGGAAACACTAATACTTACCAAGTACAACCACCCGCTTTGCATTTTCAGCCACTGGTCGAGCACCTCTTGAATCGTGGTGAGTTTCTTTTCCCACAGCTGGACCCGATCCTCGAACGGCCCGATGTACGGCGAGCTCCGCATGCTTTGCGTCTTCACGATCTGGTCATCAAGCAGCGTCTGCGTGTCGTCCGTGTTTTTCAACACGAACGACCCGGTGTCCCGCCAAACGCCCGTCTTGAAAACCACGCCGCGCCAATTCAGGGTCATCGCGTCCAAACCGCGTTCCAGGGAGTATTCCTTGCTCGCGGCTTCGCTGTACCGCTCCAACGTCTCGATGTGTCGATTTAGCCCGATTTGCACCGCTCGCGCTAACGAGAAATCGCCATCCGCCTTCACCAGTATCCCAAGCTCGTCGCTCATCTCCTTCCAGTGCCGGTCACGCAACCCGGGGTTGCGCAGGGCGTTTATAATAGGCACGACGAGCTCAAAGTTGGAAATTCGTCTCTTCAGCTCGCCCAACACCTGCAACGGCTTTTCACCCTTTTCAGCCTTAATAAGCTTGAACATCTTCGTGATTTGTCGGTTCCAAAGCTCAACCTGCGCGTTGATCGCCTCGGCGTCCAATTGCGGGAACGGGCCGTTTTGCCACTCCGGGGAGGACCTGCCGAACTCGGCGCAGACGCGCCACAAGTTCGCGTACGGTTCCCACTCCCGGACTAGCGAATTCAACAGCGGGTAAGGCGTGACCGGCCGATCGAACAACTCCTCCCGAAGCGCGAACACCTCGCCTTGCTTTTTCAGGTCCCGCAGCTTCGTCTCGATGGACTCCACGGTAACTAAGCGGTCCTCCGCCAGGTCGATCTGGCCCAGCTCGATGAACTCCGCAACCTCGTTTTTCGTGAGCTTGATTGCGTCGCCCAGGGCCTTGATGTCGAGCTTCAGAGTCTCGGTCATTTTCTTCTGCAGCTCTTTGCCTCGCAGTTCGTACGTCTTCATCGCGGCCGGCATGCTGGAAGGCATACTAGAGGCGTTCCAGAACGTACCAACCACGTCATCGTCAAGGGACACCAGGTTTCGCTCAAGCAACGCGGACATCTCGCCCGATTTCGCTAGCGTCTTTTCAATCGAAC
>TARA_B110000259_G_scaffold187648_1_pt1 | contig 25031 bp, 24 predicted proteins | sample TARA_B110000259 | Tara Oceans TARA_B110000259 (sample SAMEA4397649) | marine metagenome | biome: Polar Biome; feature: [SRF] surface water layer (ENVO:00010504); material: water (ENVO:00002006), including particulate matter (ENVO:01000060) such as... | depth 5 m | reverse complement strand
CTTTCTTTTTTACAACTTTTTTAGGAGCCGCTTTCTTTTTTACAACTATTTTTTTTTTAATTTTACTTTTTTTCATATTTTACCTCAATTAAGATTTTATGTTTTCTGAAAAATATTTATTAAACTTATCTTTTTCATTTTCGTAATCACTTGCATTAGATGGTGAATCTTTTACAGCGTTTATATTTGGCCATATTTTTGAATATTTATCATTCAGTTCAACCCATTCTTGAGCGCCTTCTTCGGCATCTGAAACAATAGCATCTACAGGACATTCTGGTTCACACACTCCACAATCTATACACTCATCTGGATTTATTACGAGCATATTCTCTCCCTCATAAAAGCAATCAACAGGACAAACATCCACACAATCAGTGAACTTACACTTTATGCAATTTTCATTAACTATATAAGTCATTTTGAGTTAGATAATTTATTCTTTATGTTACCTATGTCTTTGTCTTGTAGATATAAAAGGCCACATATGCGTCTTACCAGATTTTCTTCATAGCTATCTATAATGCCATCTGACCTTACAATTCTCCAAATCAGCTCAACAATTACTAATTTTTCTTTTTCATTTAAATTTTCATTCAAAGATCTTGTAAATTGCTGCAAATCATTTGCTTCATTTTGAATGTTTTCTGCTGCTTTAAAAAGCTTATTTGTATCCTCACCAGATAAAGTAAAGTAATTTTGAATAAGTTTGTAAATTTCTAGCTTTTCTGAATCATCAAATTTTCCATCATATTTTGCAGTAGAAATTAGCAGTGCGACAATAGCAATCTTCTCCGAATCAAATTCAAACTCAGGAACCACTGTTTTTTGATCAAAAAAGTCTTTTAATTTGTTAAACATTTTCTCTATTAAATTGTATAGGTCGTATTATTTGGTACAATATATAGCATAAACTATAGAACAAATCAGGTAGAAATGATGACCGAATCATTAACATCGGATGTTCTTTAAATATTCTAATACACATTGTATTTAATAAACTATATATAAAAAATTATCAATATTCCATATAAAGACAATATGACAAAAAATAAAAATAAAAGCCTAAATAACTGGAAAGATAAATTTACTAAAGAAGTAAAGGTAGATTCAGTGGAAGATTTTTTTTACAGCACTGATGAAGAAATCAATATAAAGCCACTTTATACTGAGGCAGATTTATTAGATTACAAGTTTAATGATATCAGCTCGCTTCCAGGCGAATGGCCGTATACCCGAGGACCCAAAGCATCCATGTACACTAATAGACCTTGGACAGTAAGGCAGTATGCAGGGTTTTCAACTGCAGAAGAATCAAACAAATTCTATAAAAAGAATTTAGAAGCTGGTCAAATGGGTCTTTCAGTCGCTTTTGATTTGCCAACACATAGAGGCTACGATTCAGATGATGAGTTGGTTGTAGGTGATGTTGGCAAGGCTGGTGTTGCAATTGATACAGTTGAAGATATGAAAGTATTATTCAATGAGATCCCATTAGATAAAATGTCAGTTTCAATGACAATGAATGGTGCTGTACTTCCAATTCTTGCAGCATTTATTGTTGCCGGTGAAGAACAAGGATTTGATAAGAAAGTTTTATCAGGAACAATTCAGAATGATATTCTAAAAGAGTTTATGGTTCGGAATACTTATATTTATCCGCCTGAACCATCAATGAAAATAGTTGGAGATATAATCGAATACACGGCTAAAGAAATGCCAAAATTCAACTCAATATCAATATCTGGTTATCACATGCAAGAAGCGGGAGCCAATAATGTTCAGGAGCTCGCTTTCACACTTGCAGATGGCATGGAGTACGTAAGAGCCGCCTTGTCAAAAGGCTTAGCTGTAGATGATTTTGCACCAAGACTCTCCTTCTTTTTTGCTATAGGAACTGATTTTTTTATGGAGATTGCAAAATTAAGAGCAGCAAGAACTCTTTGGGCAAAAATAATGAAAGATTTTGGAGCAGAAAATGAGAAATCTTTAACCTTAAGAACCCATTGCCAAACTTCAGGTGTTTCTCTTACCCAAAAAGACCCATATAACAATATAGTAAGAACTTCTTATGAGGCGCTATCTGCAGTTCTGGGAGGGACTCAAAGCCTGCACACAAACTCATTTGACGAAGCAATTGCTTTACCTACAGAATTCTCTTCTAGAATAGCTAGAAATACTCAATTAATTCTTCAAAATGAAACAGGAATAACTAATACAGTAGATCCTTTGGCTGGATCATATTTTGTAGAAAAATTAACAGAAGATATGTGTGCAGCAGCATGGAAGATTATAAAAGAAGTTGAAGAGCTTGGGGGAATGACTAAAGCAGTAGCAGCAGGAATACCTAAACTAAAGATTGAAGAGTCAGCAACACAGAAACAAGCAAAAGTTGATAGTGGCAAACGAGTAGTTGTTGGCGTCAATAAATTTAAAAATCCCAATGAGCCAAAGATTGATGTTTTAGTAATAGATAATGAGAAAGTAAGGGAAGACCAGATAAGAAAAATGAATTTAGTTAAAAGTAATAGAGACAGCAAGCTTTTAGAGGCTTGCTTAGATAACATCACTAATTCAGCAAAAAATAATGAGGGAAACTTACTCGCCCTTACTATTGAGGCTATTCGAGCAAGAGGCACTGTAGGTGAGGTTTCAAAGGCTCTTGAAAATGCTTTTGGGAGACATTATGCAACAAATGTTGGTGTTTCAGGAGTCTATGGAAAATTTTTTGAAAAGGATGATAAATTTATGGATATACAAAAAAAAATAAATCTTTTTGAAAAAGAAAAGGGGAGAAGACCAAGAGTTTTAATTGTAAAAATGGGACAAGATGGACATGATCGTGGAGCTAAAATAGTGGCAACATCTTTTGCAGATTTAGGATTTGATATTGATATGGGGCCATTATTTCAAACTTCAAAAGATGTAGCAAAAGATGCTATTGAAAATGATGTTCATGCAATAGGTGTTTCAACACTAGCTGCTGGACACAAAACACTTGTACCAGCTCTTATGCAGTCTCTTAAGGAGCTAGATAAAGATAATAAAATAATTGTTTTTGTAGGTGGGGTAATTCCGGAACAAGACTATCAATTTTTATATGATAATAATGTTTCAGCAATTTTTGGTCCAGGGACAAGTATACTAGATTCAGCAGAGGAAGTTATTAAGTTAATATCTGAAAAAAATAATTGATTTAATTTTATGACAGATCTAAAAAATAGAATTATAGCAGGAGAGCGGGCTGCAATTGCTAAAGCTATTACACTAGTAGAATCTTCAAGAGAAGAAGATATTGATAGGAGTCATCTTTTAATATCTGAGCTTATAAAATCACCTGGTCACGCAGTAAGAGTTGGATTTTCAGGTCCACCAGGAGTTGGAAAGTCTACATTCATTGAATCATTTGGTTCCTTCATAATTAAAAAAAATTTTAAACTTGGTGTGCTTGCTATTGACCCATCGTCAAACTTTACTGGAGGATCAATTCTTGGAGATAAAACAAGAATGAGTGAAATTTCTAAAAATGAAAATACCTTTATTCGCTCAACGCCATCAAGAGGATCTTTAGGTGGAATCGCAACAGGGACAAGAGAAGCGGCAATCATATTAGATGCGGCGGGTTATGATTATATTTTTATAGAAACTGTGGGTGTTGGACAGTCTGAAATTACTGCGGCTAACTTAGTTGATATATTTACTTTAATTGTTGGCCCTGGCTCAGGTGATGAACTTCAGGGAATAAAAAAAGGGATAACAGAGTATGCTGATATTTTTATTGTTAATAAGCATGATGGTGACTTAGCATCTCAAGCATCAAGAACTGCTTCAGATTATAAATCAGCAATAAGCTTTTATAATAAAGATAGCGATGATTTAGAAACTCAAGTAGTCCTTGTGTCCTCCATTGAGGGCAAGGGTATGAATGAAGTTTTAAATGCTTACAACAATATAATTGAAACTAACAAGAAAACTAACCAGTTTGAAATAAGAAGAGAACAGCAATTGGCTTATTGGCTTGAAGAAGAGGTAAGGAATAAAATTCTATTAGAACTAAGTAACGAAAAAGGAATTAATTCTCTAATTAAAAGTGAAATACAGAGGATTATTAGTGGGGATACTGGATTTTATACCGCCTCAAAAGGAATTATTGAGCAATTCTTAGGTAAAAAATAACAATCATATTGACATATATGATTTCATTCATTAATACACATCATCTATGACTAGAGCATGCGATTTAACAGGAAAAAAGGTTCAATTTGGACATAATGTTAGTAAGGCTAAAAATAAGACTAAGCGTAAATTTATTCCTAACCTACAAAAAGTAACCTTTAGAAGCGAGGTCCTGAATCGGAATGTTAGACTATCAGTAGCCACATCTTCAATAAGAACTGTGGCAAAGCATGGGAGTATTGATGACTATCTAATAAAAGTTAAGAATAACAAACTTTCCCCTCGAGCTAAACTTCTTAAAAAAACTATTGTTAAAAAAACAACTCCTATAGCTGCTTAAGCTTTAATTTACAATCTTCTTACTTTTTAAATTCTTTTCGTCAAAAAGGTCGACTAGTTGCTCTGTCATAACATCTGCTAATTGTTCAGCATCAACTATAGTTACAGCTTTTTTATAGTATCTAGTAACATCATGACCTATACCAACTGCCAATAGTTGAATATCTGATTTATTTTCTATCCAACTAATTGCTCCTCTTAAGTGCTTTTCCAAGTAGTTTCCAGAATTTACTGATAAAGTACTATCATCAACGGGCGCTCCATCAGAGATAACCATTAATATTTTCCTAGCTTCATACCTACTCTGAAGTCTCTTATGTGCCCATAGAAGAGCCTCACCATCAATATTTTCTTTTAGTAGGCCTTCACGCATCATTAAACCTAAATTTTTCTTTGCTCTTCGCCATGGCTCATCAGCTGCTTTATATATAATATGCCTTAAATCATTTAGTCTACCTGGCGATGGAGGTTTGTTATTTTGCATCCAACTTTCTCTACTCTTGCCACCTTTCCAGGCTTTAGTTGTAAAGCCCAATATCTCAACTTTTACCCCACATTTTTCAAGAGTGCGCGCGAGAATATCAGCACTCATCGCCGCGACTGTTATGGGCCTTCCCCTCATTGACCCTGAATTATCAATCAATAAGGAAACTACAGTATCTTTAAAATCTGTATCTTTTTCATGCTTAAATGATAATGAATAAAAAGGATCTGTAATAACCCGAGTAAGTCTTGAGGTATCCAAAATTCCCTCTTCTAAATTAAATTCCCAGCTTCTATTTTGCTTTGCTAGTAATTTTCTTTGCAGTCTATTTGCCAACCGAGATATCATTGTTTGAAAAGATTTTAGCTGCTGGTCTAGGTATTTTCTTAATCTAATTAACTCTTCTTCTTCACACAAATCTTTTGCAGTTATGATTTCGTCAAATTGATTAGAGTAAATCGTATATTCATTTAGAATTGACTCTATAGATTTATTTTCTTTATATTGTGGCCTCACATTTTCAGAGCCATCATCCTCTTGCTTTTGCATGTTTTCATTGTTGTCATCTATAGGTAACTCACTTTCCTCTGACAGAACTTCTTCATCTGTATTATCTGCATCATCGTCACTCATGGATGACTGACTCTCAGTTTCCTCAGTGTCTGGGTTATCTAATTCTTCAGACTGCTGACCCTTATTATCTTCCTCAGATTCATCTTTATTTTCATTTGTGTCATATAGCTTTAAATCTAGAATTAACTTATTAGCCAATTGGGCGAACTGTTTTTGATTGTGAATATTTGCAAGAAGATTATCAGTCGATTTGCTGATTTTGGTTTCAAGCCACTTATTCCAATAGGAAAGAGCATGATCAGCACTTTTTGGAACCATAGTTTTATCTATCTTTTTTCTAAGATAAATTTCTAGTGCATTTTCTATGTCTAAATCAGACTTACTAGTTACATTTGAGTAATTTTTTTCATTACATTCTTTTTCATAAAGGCTAAAAAGGTTTGATTTAACACCTTTCATAGACTGGCTTCCAAGTATCTGGATTCGGCTATTTTCTAAAGATTCATAAATTTTCTTATTTTTTTCTTTATTAGGTAAAAACTGATTATATACGCTAGTATTTCTATGCCTATGAATTAAGGCTGCATTGTCAGCTAGGCCACGAATTTCAGAAATTTCAACAGAATCAATAATATTATTTATATCAGGGAGAACAATAATTTCTTGTGTAGAGCTTGAATTCACTCCAAAAGTTACCTCGAGCTCCCTATCTTCTGCAATTGCTTTAACTGTAGATGATAGAGCTCTCTTAAACGTATCTAGAGAATCTTCTTTCACTTAGGTAAGAGTTATATCGGCTTGTGTGCTCATTAGATCTTCACCAAAACATCTTTGATAATATTCAGCAATAATAGGTTTTTCGCTATCATCACATTTATTAAGGAATGTAAGTTGAAAAGACAGAGCTATATTAAAATCAAATATTTCAGCATTTTCAGCCCAAGTTAATACTGTTCTTGGACTCATAACTGTTGATATGTCACCATTAACTAGACCCTTACGCGAAAGGTCAGCAACCTTAATCATTAAACCAATAATTTCTTCTTTTTCAGGAGTATTGTAACTCTTAACTTTAGACAAAATAATTTCTTTTTCTTTTTTAAAGTCTAAATAGTTCAATGCAGTAACAATATTCCATCGATCCATTTGACCTTGATTAATTTGCTGCGTTCCATGATATAAGCCACTAGTGTCACCTAACCCAACTGTATTTGTAGTTGCAAATAACCTAAAAGATGGATGCGGTTTTATTACTCTATTCTTATCAAGCAACGTAAATTTACCTTCTGCTTCAAGAACTCTCTGAATTACAAACATGACATCTGGCCTCCCGGCATCATATTCATCAAATACTAATGCAGTGTTATTTTGAATTGCCCAAGGAAGAATGCCATCTTGAAATTCAGTAATTTGCTTACCTTCTTTTAAGACGATTGCGTCTTTACCAATGAGGTCAATTCTACTCACATGACTATCTAAATTAACCCTTACGCATGGCCAATTGAGTCTTGCTGCAACCTGTTCAATATGTGTAGATTTTCCAGTACCATGATAACCTTGAACCATTACTCTTCTATTGTATTTGAACCCAGACAGAATTGCCATTGTGGTAGCCCTATCAAAACAATAAGATGAGTCTACTTCAGGCACATAAGCAGAGTTTTGAGAGAAACCGTCAACATGCAAATCAGTATCTATTCCAAAAGCTTGGTTAACTGAAATTGATATATCAGGTATGATTTGGTTACTTTGATTTATTTCGCTCATATTTGCTCTTAATAATCTTATATGCTTCCAAAACTTTTTTTAGTTTTTCAATATTCTCTTCTTTATGCCCTGCTGTATCTGGATGTAATTGTTTAACAATATCTTTGAACTTACTTTTTATAATTTCTAGTGAAGTTTTTTTATCATCAATATTTAATTCAGCCAATGCATTTATATAATCGCTATCAAATAATATAGGTCTAAATTCACTATTTTCAGCATCATCAAATGAATTAAATATATTTTCCCTAATTTTGTTAGTTTTTTTAAAGTAATCATTATCTGCGGCACCAATTTTTTGCGTTTTTCTATGGCCAATAATGTCATTTTCTATAAATTCTTCGATTTCATCCGCATTCATGTCTTCAAAATAATTCCAATTTTTATTAAATTCTTTGATGTGTAAGAGACAAAACCATTTATATTCCCTTAAATTGTGGGGTGACATAGGAGCTCTATAGTCGCCATTTGAGTCACAGTTAGCATTATTACATTTTTGTTGTGTCATAAAAATAAGAATTAATTATTATATAATAATGAATATTGAAAATATAATAACTAAAAAAATTAATAAAATCTTTAGTCCATCCTATTTCAAATTAATTAATTTTTCAGAAAAACATCGGCATCATGAAACCAATAATCGTACAAACTACTCTCATATAAAGCTTATTATAGTTTCTCAAATTTTTAAGAATCTAAATAGAGTTGATAGAGAAAGAAAAGTCCACGAGTTGCTTACAGAAGAGTTAAAAGATCACGTTCACGCTCTTGTTTTAAAACTTTATTCTGAAGACGAAAGTAAATTAACTGATATTCATAACTTTGAGTAGAGATATTTTATTGCTTTTTACTTCTATAATTTCAAATTGAAAACCATAGTAATTAAATATTTGTCCAGATCGAGGAAAAGATCTTGATTCATGAATGATTAACCCTGAAATAGTATTCGCTTCATTTTCTGGAAGTTCCCAGCCATATTCTCTATTTAAATCTCTAATCTCAACATTTCCATTGATGTTAAAGCTCCCATCATAATTTACAATAACACCCTTAACTATAACATCATGCTCGTCACTTATATCCCCAACAATTTCTTCAATAATATCCTCCAAGCTAATCATTCCCATTAAAGCTCCGTACTCATCAACAATAATCGCTAATTTACTCCTTTTTTTAAGGTGCATTTGTAATTGTTCTTTTAGAGTTGTTGATTCAGGAACAAACCAAGGATCGAGTAAAGTAGATTTTATATCTTCTTTTAAAACTAAAACTTCTTTCTTTAGGCTAATTAATTTCAATAAATTTTTTGCATGTAGTATCCCAATGATATTTTCCATATCATTTTCCCATACTGGAATTCTTGTATAGGGACTATTAATTACAGCTTTAATTATATTCTTAGGTTCTTCATCTATGTTAACAGTAAGCATATTACTTCGATGCACCATAACATCTTCAATACCTATAACTGAAAGATCTAAGATTCCCTTAACCATATCTTTATCAAACTTGTAAAGGCGGCCTTCTTTATGGTGAAGATCTAATGTACCCCTAAGTTCATCTTGTACAGATATAGATCTACTATTTTTTTTATGATTTAAGCCTAAAATAGATAGTATGAAAAAAACTATTTTTTCCATTATCCAAGTAATTGGAGAAAGTATAAAAACAAAAGGTCTAATAATTGGACTAATAATCAATGCTAGATTTTCTGAGTTTGAAATTGCATAACTCTTAGGTAAAATTTCTGCAAATATTACAATTAATAGTGTCATTATTAAAACTGCATAAGCGATACCAGAGTCACCAAAAATTTTGATAAGCAGGCTAGTTGCTAATGCTGAGGCTAAAATATTAACAAGGTTATTGCCTAAAAGTATTGCACCAATTAAGGATTCTTTATTGTTCAATAATTTTATGGCAAGCTTTGCATTTTTCTTCCCTTTAATACTTAGTCCAGTTAAGCGACTTCTCGTACTTGCTGTTAATGCTGTTTCTGATCCAGAAAAAAAGGCAGACAGTGCCAAAAGAATTACTATAGAGACCGATAGAATTACTATATCAAATAGCATGTTAAGTTGTTATTTCCTTATGTAGTTTAATTAGTTTACTCTGTGAAATACCCTTTTTAATAAATGCATTTCCAATATCTTTAACTAATATTAAGGTAATGTTCTTATTAATGGTTTTTTTATCCTTGACCATTTCAGAGACAAAATTCTTGGCAGTAAGCTTTGCTATTTTCTTAGGAAGCTGTGTTGGTAGACCTATTTCTTTAAAGTGAGTTATTATCTTATTAAATGTAGTCTCATTTGTATAGCCTTCTATGCAAGATAATCTTACAGCAAGAATTATACCAATTGCTACAGCCTCTCCATGTACCACACTTTTTTTAAAACCATTTAATGATTCTATTGCATGTCCAAAAGTATGACCAAGATTCAAAAGGGCCCTTATTCCATGCTCCTTTTCATCTGCTTCAACTATTTTTGACTTATTCATGCAGCTTTTATGAATTGCATGAATGCGTGCAGCTGTATCACCTTCAATAATTTTCTTCCCATTTTTTTGTAGCCATTCAAAGAAAATAGTATCTTTAATTATGCCATATTTTATAATTTCAGCATAGCCTGATAACAATTCTCTTTTTGGAAGAGTATTTAAAACATCCGTATCAATTATTACTGCTTGTGGTTGATAAAATGATCCAATTAGATTTTTACCATAGATATTATTTACACCAGTTTTTCCTCCAACAGAAGAGTCTACCTGCGAAAGAAGTGTAGTTGGAATTTGAATATATTTGATACCTCGCAAAACAATACTTGCAGTTAATCCAACTATGTCTCCTATAATTCCACCGCCAAAAGCAATAACGGTGTCTTGACGATCAACATTATAAGAAAACAATCTATTAGATAAATTAATCACAGTGTTAATATTTTTCTTTTTTTCATTTACAGATATTGAAATAAAAATGCATTTAACTTTTGCTGTTTTGAAAGCACGAATGATTTCAGGCTTGTATAAAGTAGAAACCACACTATCAGATATAATAAAGACTCTATCTTTATCAATATATTGCTTGCACAGTTTTCCTATATCAGCATAGAGACCACTCCCAATAAAGATTGGGTAGTTGATCTGGTTATTTTTTAGTCTTATTGTTTTCATTTATATTTAGTTTATCTATAATTTCTTTTGTCAGTTTTGATTTAGTCTTTTTAGTAACATCAAATACATAGTCTGATTTAGAGAAGTTTTCAGCCCGTATTTTATTTAATTCCCTTAAAGTTATATTAATATCTTTATTTTGTAAAAGTGGTCTGTTTTTTTTTCTAGAGCAGCGCAAGGCCAAGACTTTTAGATCACATTTTAACCAGATAGAGGTACATAGTTTTATGACCTTGAATCTAGTTTTTTGACTTTGGAAAGCACCGCCACCAAAAGCAATAATGCTATTATTCTTTTCCTTATCCAGTATTTCCGATATAACATTTTCTTCAATTACTCTAAATTTCTTTTCTCCGTGAGATAAAAAAAATTCATTAATTGTCATACCTATAAAATTAACGATTGCCTCATCAACATCTACAAAGGTATAGCCCATCTTTTTTGCTAGATATGATCCTAATGTGGACTTACCCGAGCCCATGTGGCCAACTAAGACTATATTATTGTTGTTGTTAGAGGGTCTTAATTTTGACATTATTAAATGTGAATTAATTTCACAGTGGTTAGATTATTTGTTAAGTATGATTATGAAAAAAGTTAGTAGCATTAATTTATCTAGTCCTAGTTGGTTATTATACATTACCAATACATTTGCGATAGTAATTATTTTTCTTATTATTGAGCTAACTACTTTGTTTGCAGAAACTGCTGGAAATAAACCACTAGAAATATGGTCTAATGATTCCAACTTAGAAGTTGAAGAGTTGGCCACATCTGATATTGAAAATAAAATAGAGGAAGATTCAAAAAACCCTATTTTACAGTCTAATATTTCTTATGCAGCAGAAGATACAATAGGTTTTTTTGATCAATCTAACAATGGCTTCGGCCCAAGCATTTGGGAAAATAGTGATTTTGAAAGCATAGAATACTTGTTGAATCTACTACCAAAGAATTATCAATCTGTTGTGATGAGAGATTTTCTCAACAAGACTCTGCTTACTGTATCGACGCCCCCTTTAAAAAATTATCTGTCAGATGGTGGCTTTTTGGACTTAAAGATAGATTTTTATAAAAAAAATCAAAATGATTTAGTGGTAAAAAATATTTTAGATCAATTATCTGAAGACGATTGGAATGAGAAAAATGCAATAGACTTTATTAATCATTATTTAATTTTAAATGACTATAAGAAGGCTTGTACAAAAAAATATTTAGAAAAATTAAGAAATATAAAAAATAAACTTACGTATCAAACTTTTTGTAGAGCTATGGAAAGTAATATGCCTGCTGCAGACTTATCATTATCACTTCTCAAAGAGCAAGATCAAGTAGACAAAGAGTTTTTATATTTAATTAATTCTTATATTAATGATCAGGAAATTAATATTAATGAAATAATGTCTCTAGATATATTAAAGCTAAATCTTATTAGTGGTAAAAAAATTAACTATGAGAGCATGCTTACGCAAACAAATGACTTAAGTCTAAATAAATTTTATGCTCTTTCTTCTAATAAAAATATAGACACTAAAATTAAAATAACAGAAGACTTAATTAAAAGAGGCCTTGTAAATATAGAGATACTATCTAAAAATTATAAAAATTATCTTAGTGATAATAATATACTTAACGTTATTGGCCATACATCTGCAAAAAATGATCTTGAAAAAAGAATTTTACTATTTGCTGAAATTCGTAACACATCAAATCAAAAAAAGCTGATCAACTTATCTACTGTTTATGTAAACGAGATGAAAAAAAGTGGATTACTTTTTTCAACAGCAGAGCTTATTTATGATAAAATTAAAGTAATCCAGCCTAAGAAAGAATATTCTAAAAATGCTCTAAGTATGTGTATTTTGCTTATTCTAAATAATAATAGTGAAAAATGCAGTGATTGGTCTCAATTAATTAAATTTAATAAAGATCTTAAGCTTCAGCACGCTTTTATTGAATTTTACTTAAATCTAAACAGCACTAATTCTAACAATGGCTTACCTGAAAATTTATTAAATCAAATTATCTCTAGCGTAGAAATCTCTGACTTTAATAAAAATATTATCGTTAAGTATTTTGAGGTTTCAGAAAATATTCAAACGCCTAATTATTGGAAGACAAAAAATAAACTTAATAAAGTTTCTACTATTGTGCCAAATATAAAACTAATAGAATATCTTGGCGATGTATCAAAGAATAGCATAGGTGAAGCAGCACTTTTAATATTAATTTTAAGTGGAGATAAAAACCCTAAGGACTTAGATGACTATAGTATTTTTGCTATGCTAGATTCTCTTTCAAAAATAGACAAAAAGACTCTTCGTAAATTAATTTTTGAATTAAGTGTTAATAGCTCCAAGCTTTAATTATTATTCAGGCAGTTTTTTATTCACACGTATTCGACTAATACTAATACCTATAATTACTAGTATTACTGAAATAATTAATGAATAACCAACTTTTTCACCAAGAAGTAACCATCCATAAAATATTCCAAAAATTGGAATTATATAACCAACTTGCATCATAAAAGTTGATCCTGCATTACGAATTAAAACCTGTCGAAGACTAAATGCAAAACCAGTAGGGATAACACCTAAATAAATTATTGCAAAGAAGGGTGTCCAAGAGAAATTAATATTATGAAAATTTCCAAAAATAAGTATTATTGGTAGAAGCCATATACTTCCCCAAAGTAAAGTATTCATAGTTACTATGTCTGAGGGTAAGTGTGAAATTCTTCTAATTATCAAATTAGAAATCACATAGCTTGATGCCCCAATATATATTGCCAGAGCAGAGATCAAAGAATCTATGTCGCTAACAAGAATTTCCATACCAACAGCAAATATTACACCAGAAAATCCAATTATGCTCCCAATTACTTTACGTAAAGATAGTTTTTCATCTAAGGTAAAAAAATGAGCAAGAATTAAAGCTAGAAAAGGATTAGCAGATAAAATTATTACACCAATATTACTTGGCATCGTAATTAATCCATAAGGCAGCAAAGTAAATGGAACTGAAGCGTTCAAAAATCCAACTAACGCATATGTCCGCATATTGCTATTCATAACATTGACTTTTGCACCACGAAATTTAACTGCACAGAATAAGAAAATAGCACCTATTGCAGTTCGGTAAAAACCTACTTCTATTGGATTAAACATTTCATTAGAAATTTTTATTGCCACAAAAGATGCTGCCCATACTGCACCTAAAAAAAGCAATAATGCATAATTGGCCACCTCTGGTTTAAAATATTTATTCATAAAGTCTATTAGATAAATTCTTGTATTTGATTAAATAAAATATTTAAGTCACTTTGTCTTGAGAGGCTGTGTTCCCCATCCTCAATAATTATAAGCTTCTTATCTTGACTTATAATTTGATTAATAATTTTTTCAGAGTTTGAAAATGGCACCACCTTATCTAATCTGCCATGTAGTAATCTTACTGGACAAGTTATATTAATTTTTTTATCAAGCAATAAATTATTAAAGCTTTTATTTATAAAATTATATGACACTTCATAAGCTCCATAATCAGCATCTGGATAAAGTATTGATCCTTTTTCCTTAAAATTTTCCTGCTCTTTTAATGATAGGTTATTCCATTCACTTATTGTCCAATCAGTTGCAGATGCTATGCCAATAAAACTATCAACTGCATCTAAGTTTTTTAATGTTACTAATAAAGAAATCCACCCACCCATACTTGATCCAACTAAAATGTTCTTTTTAGTTTTAAATTTATTAAAGACTTCATTGGCTTCATCTGACCATTTAGTAATAGTTCCTTCATTAAAACTCCCTGAAGATTGTCCATGTCCAGAGTAATCAAATCTAACAAAATTTAATTTCTTACTTTGTGTCCACGAACTAAGATTAGAAGCTTTAGTTCCAGTCATTTCTGAACTATATCCTCCAAAAAAAAATACTGTAATATTTGAGCCAAGCTGATTAGATTTGTATGCAATCTTATCTGAATACAAAGACTTAAAAAATTCTGTAGTATCTGTCATAATAATTATACTATCTTATAATTAAATAACGCTAATTTGCATATGAAAGAAAAGTTGAGAGTCCTTCAGGTTATACCAAAACTTAATATAAGTGGTGCAGAACAAGGCTGTTTTGATGTAGCTAATTTTTTAGTTAAGAATAATCTACTGTCATATATTGCTACTTCATCAGGCTATCGCATAGAACAATTAGAAAAAAATGGGTCAACAGTAATTAAAATCCCTGTCCACTCTAAGAATCCTTTTACAATTATCTTAAATATTTTTAAAATATCAGCGATAATTAGAAAGCATAAGATCAATCTCATACATGCAAGAAGTAGAGCTCCAGCATGGAGTTCATATTTTGCTGCAAAACTTACTAACATTAAGTTTGTAACCACCTTTCATGGAACATATAACTTTAACAACTTTATAAAAAAATTTTATAATTCTATAATGCTTAGGAGTGATCATGTTATTGCTATATCAGAGTTTATTTTTAGTGAAATTAAAAATAAATATGCTTTCGTAAATAAAAACATTTCAGTTGTTGCTAGGGGAATAGATGCTTCAACCTTAAATCCTTTACATGTATCAATTAATGAAATTGACAAATTTATTGAAGGTCAGTCACTGAGAAAGAAATCTATCAAGATTGTTTTACCAGGCAGAATAACTGGATGGAAAGGACATAAAATTGCAATTGAAGCAATGTCTTATTTAAAAAAAAATATAGAAAATGATTTTGAATTAATTTTAGTAGGGCCAACTGATAATATTAGACTTAAGAAAAATTTAACGGAAATGATAACCAACTATGCATTAGAAAATAATATTAAGTTTACAGGTCCTTCAAAAAAAATGAGCATGATATATTCTTTAGCAGATATTGTTTTATCTTGTGCAACTGATCCAGAGGCATTTGGAAGAATACCAGTTGAAGCTCAAGCAATGGGAAAAACTATTATAGCTTCTAATCATGGTGGTCACAAAGAAACTATCATAGAGGGCATGTCTGGATTCTTGTACTCACCATTAAATGCACAAGAGCTCGCCAGAACTATTCAAAATGTAATTTCTAGCGATCTTTATAAAAGTGAAAAAATTAAAAATAAAAGACGAAAGTTTATTTTAGAAAATTTTACTGATGAGGTGATGTGTTTAAAAACTTTAAATATTTATCAACAAGTTCTGGATATTGAATGATTAAGAAAATTCTCATTATAAAACATGGCGCCTTAGGAGACTTAATTCAGACCACAAGTTCTTTAAAATCCATTCGATTAAAGTATCCTAAAACTCAGATAACTCTACTAACTGACACTAAGTTTAAATATTTTACAGCAAACATACCTTTTGTTGATCAATTCATTTATGAAAAACGACCGTCATTCTTAAGACTAGATTTGTGGTCAAATATAATTTTAAAACTTGTACTTAAGAAATTTGACCTAGTATTTGATTTACAAAATTCAGATCGAACTTCAATTTATCATTTTTTTATGAAACTATTTAAGCCAAAAATTTTATGGTCAGGTAATAGAAGAGGAGGTATTTATAAATATCAACCTGATAATTTTGAGCAGATTCCAATTAAAGATAGAATAATAAACCAGTTAAGATTAATAGATGTTATTGTTGAAAATAAACCAGATCTTGATTGGATGATTAAAGATAATATCAAGCATCTGCCTATTGGTAAATTTGTAATTTTACTTCCAGGATCCTCAATTGAACATAAGTACAAAAGATGGCCAGCGGAAAAATTTGCTGAAATTTCTAATTACTTAAAAGAAAAAAATATTAACTCTGTAATATTAGGGCAGATGATATCGGAGGGAGATGAAATTAATAAAATTAAATTACTATCTCCAACAGCTATAGATTGTTCAGATAAAGACCTTAGTTTCTTAGCATCTCTAGCCGATAAAGCAAGCGGCGCCATAGGCAATGACTCTGGCCCAACATTTATAGCGGCAGCAGTTGGATGCCCTATTACTTGGTTGCTATCAAGTCACACAAACCCAAACATTACTCAATTAGTGGGATCTATGGTCAATATTCTAAAAAAGAATAATATTGCTGAAATTACTACAGAAGAAGTTAAAAATAACCTTGCCTTAAGAGATTAATATGCATAATAAATATTTTTATGGATCAAACTAAATTAGAGCTAATTAGACATGATGCAGCGCATATAATGGCGATGTCAGTACAAGAACTTTATCCAGAAACAAAAGTTACAATTGGCCCAATAATTGAAAATGGTTTTTATTACGACTTTTCTAGAGAAACCTCTTTTACAAATAAAGATCTAGTTAAGATCGAGAAGAAAATGAAGGAAATCGTTAATCGTGATGTTCCGTGTACATATAAAGTTGTTAGTAAAAGTGAAGCTATAGATGTTTTTACAAAAATTGGAGAAAACTACAAAGTAGAAATAATTAATTCTCTACCAGAAAATGAAGAGATTAAAATTTATTATCATGGTGAATGGTTTGATTTGTGTAAAGGTCCTCATTTAGATTCTTCAAAAGAAATTGGGAAAGCTTTTAAACTAACTAAAGTTGCAGGAGCATACTGGCGTGGTGATTCTAATAATGAAATGCTACAACGCATATATGGTACTGCATGGGAAACTCAAGAAGACCTAGATGATTACCTTATTAGACTTGAAGAGGCTGAAAAAAGAGATCATAGAAAACTAGGCAAAGAATTAGATTTATTTCATTTTCAAGAAGAAGCTCCTGGTGCTGTATTTTGGCATCCAAAAGGATGGATATTATTTCAGAATCTAATTAATTATATGCGTAAGCGACAAGATGATGCTGGATATTCAGAAATAAATACACCAGATATTATGGACAAATCACTATGGGAACTCTCAGGTCACTTAGAAAAATTTGGTGACAATATGTTCACTACTGAAGCTAAAGAAGACAGGGTTTACGCTTTAAAGCCTATGAATTGCCCTGGTTGTGTTCAAGTATATAAATGGGGATTAAAAAGCTACAGAGATCTTCCACTGAGAATATCTGAATTTGGAAAGGTTCATAGGTATGAGCCATCTGGAGCTTTACATGGCTTAATGCGGGTGCGTGCATTCACACAAGATGATGCCCATATTTTTTGCACTGAAGATCAAGTTATTGAAGAAAGTAAAATTGTTTGTGATTTAATCCTAAGTATTTATAAAGATTTTGGTTTTGAAAAAATTTCTATTAAATTTTCTGATCGTCCTGAAAAAAGGGTAGGTAGTGACGAGATTTGGGATAAATCCGAACTAGCATTAAAAAAGGCAGTTGAAGCAAGTGGACTTGATTACACCTATAACCCAGGAGAAGGAGCATTTTATGGTCCTAAATTAGAATTTATTCTTAGAGATGCTATTGGACGAGATTGGCAGTGTGGAACTCTTCAGGTCGACCTCAATATGCCGGAAAGACTTGGTGGTAATTATATTGGTGAAGATGGTCAGAAACATCATCCAGTTATGCTACATAGAGCACTTTTTGGATCACTTGAGAGATTTACAGGAATTCTACTAGAACATTACGCAGGTAATCTTCCCATGTGGCTAACGCCCGTGCAAGCGGTAGTAGCACCAATTACATCTGATATAGATCTATACGCAAAAGAAATTTATGATCAACTTAAATTAGATGGAATTAGAGTTAATTTAGACACGCGAAATGAAAAAATTAGTTACAAAATTAGAGATAACTCAATGCAAAAAATTCCTTACATGCTTATTGTTGGTAAACAAGAACAGGAAGACAAATCAATCTCAATAAGACAATTTGGATCAAAAGATCAGGAAACAATTAAACTTGAAAATTTAACTGATTTTTTTGAAAAAAAATGTATGATGCCTAACAACTAAAGAAAATAGGAGCTTAAAATAGCAACACAAAATAAAAATAATAGATACAACTCTAAACCTAAAGAACCTAAAGTCCGTGTTAATGGACGCATCACATCAGATACTGTTAGACTCATCGATGAAAAAGGCGAGAATATTGGTGTAGTTGGTATAGCTGATGCCATGAGTAAAGCTGAGTCTGCTGGACTCGATTTGGTTGAGATATCACCCAATGTTAAGCCGCCTGTTTGTAAAATTCTTGATTTTGGGAAATATAAATATGAGGCACAGAAAAAAGCGAGTGTAGCAAAGAAAAAACAAAAAGAGACTGTGTTAAAAGAGATTAAAATGCGCCCTGGTACCGATGTTCATGACTACAACTTTAAGGTTAAAGCAGCACAAAAATTTATTGCACTAGGTGATAAAGTTAAATTTACGATACGGTTTAAAGGCCGAGAATTCCAAAACCATGACCAAGCTAAGGGATTAATGGGACGTATTAAAGAAGACATGCTAACTGTCAGTAAAATTGAGCAAGAGCCAAAACTTGAAGGTCGCCAATATTCAATGATTTTTACTGTTAATTAGGCTTAAAATCCTTTTATTAAAATATTTTGCTTTTTGTATAACAAGACGCTATAACCCTCAGTTCTGAGAAAATTATGACTAAATTAAAAACTAAAAAAGCAGCAGCAAAAAGATTTAAAGTTACCGCTTCAGGAAAAGTAAAGTCTTATCAAGCCGGCAAAAAACATGGCATGATGAAGCGTACTAATTCACAAATTAGAAATTTAAGAGGCTCAACAATCCTCTGTGATCAAGATGCACGTATTGTTAAAAAATTTTTACCATATAGTTAAAAGAGGAAATAATGGCTAGAGTTAAAAGAGGTGTAACCTCACACGCAAAACACAAGAAAGTTATTAAACAGGCTAGTGGGTTCCGTGGACGCAGAAAGAATACATTTAAAGTAGCTAAGCAAGCTGTAGAGAAATCTATGCAATATGCTTATCGCGATCGAAAAGTTAAGAAGAGAGAATTTAGGAGTCTTTGGACTCAAAGAATAAATGCTGGTGCACGTGAATTTGGCTTATCATACTCGGTATTTATTAATGGTCTAAAAAAATTAGAAATCGGCCTTGATAGAAAAATATTAGCTGATTTAGCAATGCATGAACCAGATGCATTTAAACATTTAGTTGAAAAAGTTCAGTCTGCAGCTAAATAATAAATAAAGCCTCTAAATTAATTATCATATTACTATTACAGACTTCGTGGAAATCTGATATTGTCCCAACAATATGAGCGACCTATCTCCAGTCATAAAAAATATAGAATCTCAAAAGAAATCTGTAAATGATGTGGGTTCTCTTGAAAAAATGCGCTTACAGTTTCTTGGTAAAAAAGGTGAAATAACCTTGCTTATGAAAGAGCTTGGCAAACTAAGTCCCGAAGAAAGAAAAGCCGCAGCCGAAGAACTTAATAAGGTTAAAGATTCTATTAATGATTTTATAAGCTCAAAATCAGAAGAGTTTGAAGATAATTTAATGTCAGAACAGTTATCTTCTGAGCGACTAGATCTTACTTTAGGCACCAAGAGTACCGACGGAAGAATTCATCCTATTACACAAGTTATAGATGAAGTAATTGCAATATTTACAGATTTAGATTTTTGTGTTGCTGAGGGTCCAGAGGTTGAAACCGATTACAATAATTTTACAGCCTTGAATACTTCAGAAAATCATCCAGCCCGGCAAATGCATGATACTTTTTATGTTAACTCAGAAACAGATGGCATGCCAAATGTTCTAAGAACACATACTTCTCCAGTTCAAATTCGAAGCATGCTTCAGGGTAAGCCACCTTTTAGATTGATAGCACCAGGTAAAACATTTAGATGTGATAATGACCAAACACACACACCTATGTTTCACCAAGTAGAAGGTTTAGTAATAGATACAACTAGTAACATGGGTCATTTAAAAGGCTGTCTCGAAACTTTTTTAAAAGAGTTTTTTGAAACAGATGTTCCAAAGATGAGATTTAGACCTAGCCATTTTCCTTTTACAGAGCCATCTGCCGAAGTTGATATTGGTTACCGCAAAGAAGGCAATCAAATTATTATAGGTGAGGGTGACAGTTGGCTAGAAATTTTAGGATGTGGAATGGTGCATCCAAATGTTTTAAAAAATGTCAATATTGATCCAGATCAGTATCAAGGCTATGCGTTTGGTGTAGGCATTGAAAGATTGGCTATGTTAAAATATGGCATCAGTGATTTACGAACCTTCTATGACAATGATTTAAGGTGGCTTAAGCATTTTGGATTTGTTCCCCTAGATATACCTTCAATTTCAGGAGGCCTTAGTCGATGAAGTTTACAATCTCTTGGTTGAAAGAGTATCTCGATACCAACGCATCAGATGAAGCGATAATAGACAAGCTAACAGATATTGGACTTGAAGTTGAGAAAGTTCAAGATGCCAAAGATCTTTTTGGAGCTTTTATTATTGCTGAAGTAGTAGAGGAAGAAAAGCATCCTGACGCAGATAAATTGAGAGTATGCAAAGTAAATGTTGGGGATAAGGTAGTAGACGTTGTTTGTGGTGCACCCAATGTAATAAAAGGTATGAAAGTTGTTTATGCACCTCCAGGAACAGTAATTCCAGTAAACCAAATGAAAATCAAAGTTGCAAAAATTCGTGGCGTTGAATCTAGTGGAATGCTTTGCTCAGAATATGAATTAGGTATTTCAGATTTACATAATGGCATCATTCATATGTCTGAAAATAGTAAAGTTGGCAGCCTCTATATCGACCAGATGAACATGAACGATGTTATGATTGAAATAGGCATAACACCCAATAGACAAGATTGTTTAGGTGTTTATGGAGTCGCTCGAGACTTAGCAGCTGCAGGCATAGGGGAACTAAGAGAGATAGCGGTACCAAATATAAGCACAAAAGCTAAAAATCCCATACAAATTGTTTTTGAAAACCCAAAAGACCAAAATCTATATTGTCCTGCATTTGGTAGTCGTTATATAAAAAATGTTAAAAACTGTGAAAGTCCACAGTGGCTTAAAGACAAAATCAATTCAATTGGACTTAAACCAATATCAGCATTGGTGGATATAACTAACTATATGCTGTTTGATTATAACCGGCCATTGCATGTATATGATGCAGATAAGATTTCAGGAAAGATAGTCATACGAAGCGCAAAGAAAAATGAAAAGTTTCTAGGCTTAGATGAAAAAGAATACACGTTAGATCAAGGTATGTGCGTAATTGCCGATGAGGAAAAGCCTCTTGGTTTAGGGGGTATACTTGGTGGAGAAGCTTCTGCGTGTAGCATGCTAACCACAAATATATTGTTAGAATCAGCTTTATTCAATGCCACTAATATTGCAGATACGGGTAGAAAATTATTTATTGATAGCGATGCACGTTATAGATTTGAAAGAGGTGTTGATTCAAATTCATTAAATAATGGCATGGATAGAGCTGCTAGTTTAATACAAGAAATTTGTGGTGGAGAGATTAGTGAATCCAATATTTGTGGTGAAATACCAAAGGTTGAACATAATATATCTTTTAACCTCACCAGAAATGCTAACCGACTTGGTGTAGAAATAGATGCGGCTAAAATAGAGAAAATGTTAAATAAACTTGGTATTAAAACAAAAAAAAATGATGATATATTAATGTGTTCGATACCTTCTTGGCGCCAAGATATACATGGAGAAGTCGATCTAAGTGAAGAAGTGATAAGACTAACAGGCTATGATTCTATTCCAGTACTATCAATAAGAACAGGAACAAGAATTAATGATAATGTTCTTAATGAAAGCTATAAGAATAACTTAAGAGCTAAAAGATTTTTAGCGCAGCGTGGCAACAATGAACTTATAACCTGGTCATTCACATCTTCAAAAGACTCTAATTTCTATATTGAAGACCAGAAATTAAAAATTCAGAATCCAATTTCAGAAGAGCTTGACATTCTAAGGCCAAGCCTTATTCCAAACTTATTAAATGCGGTTAAAAAAAATAGCAATAGAGGCTTTGAAAGTTTCTCTCTGTTTGAAGTTGGCAATCAATTTTTTTCAGATCAACCAGGTGACCAAAAAAATATTGCCTGTGGTTTGCGAGGCGGTGTTAAGGCTGAAAAAACTTGGAGAAACAATGAATCAATTTATGATGTTTATGATGCTAAAGAAGACATGCTGTCTTTAATAGAGCACCTTCTTCCACAAAGTAAAAAAATTGAAATAAATGCAGGTGCCCCTAAATGGTATCATCCGGGTCGATCAGCAACAATTATGCTTAATAAAAATATTGTTCTTGGATATTTTGGAGAACTTCATCCAAAAATAATGAAATTTCATAAGATAAAAAGTCGTATTTCAGTATTTGAACTCTTTCTAGATGAGATCCAGGCTAAAGTAAGAAAATCTACTAACAAAGATAATTATGTCGTTAGCGACTTTCAGGCCGTAGATCGAGACTTTGCCTTTACTGTTGATAAGAGCATTGAAGGCAAAATCTTGGTTAATCTAGCCTTAAAAGCAGATGAGAAACTAGTGCAAGCAGTTGATATATTTGATGTTTTTGAAGGTGATTCTATTGGGGCGGACAAAAAATCTATTGCAATTAAAGTTATGTTACAAGCATCTGACCGCACTTTAAGTGAGGCAGAAATACAAGAAGTAAGCTCTAAAATTGTTGATTCAATTCAACAAAAAACTGCTGGCGTTGTTCGCTCGTAGTTATTAAAACTATCATACCATGAAGCCATTAAATCATATCAGAAATTTTTCAATTATTGCTCACATTGATCACGGCAAATCAACCTTAGCAGACAGATTAATTCAATTTTGTGGAGGATTAGCTGATCGAGACATGAAAGAGCAAGTTCTGGATTCTATGGACATCGAGAGAGAAAGAGGAATTACTATCAAGGCGCAAACAGTGCGACTTATTTATAAGGCTAAGGATAACAATGAATATATCCTTAATATTATTGACACTCCAGGACACGTTGATTTTAGCTATGAAGTAAATAGATCTTTGGCAGCATGTGAAAGCTCATTACTTGTTGTGGATGCCAGTCAAGGCGTAGAGGCACAGACTTTAGCTAATTTATATCAAGCTGTTGAAAACGATCATATTATTGTACCAGTTTTAAATAAGATAGACTTGCCTGCTGCAGACCCTGAAAGAGTTAAGGAACAAATAGAAAATATTTTAGGTATTGATACTGAAAATATTTTAGAAATATCTGCGAAATCAGGAATTGGTATTGAGGATGTTTTAGAAAGAGTAGTAGCAGACTTTAGCCCACCCATGACTTCAGAAACAGAAGAGAGTTTAAAAGCAATGCTGGTAGACAGTTGGTATGACAGTTATTTAGGTGTTGTTATTCTTGTTAGAGTCATTAATGGATCAATTAAGAAAGGTATGGAAATTAAATTCCACGCAGCAAACAGCAATCAAACTGTAGAAAGAGTTGGTTATTTCTCGCCAAAAATGATTCCGTGCGATGAAATCAAAGCCGGTGAGTTGGGCTTTATAACCGCTGCAATTAAAGAAGTTTCTCAAACTAAGGTCGGCGATACAATAGTATTAGCAAAAGATAAAAAGACTAAATCTTTACCTGGATTTAAACCCAGTCAGCCAGTCGTATTTTGTGGATTATTTCCATCTAATGCTGCTGAGTTTAAATTTCTTAGAGATGCACTTGGTAAGTTAAAGTTAAATGATTCAAGTTTTCATTTTGAGCAAGAAACTTCTGCTGCATTAGGTATGGGATTTAGATGTGGATTCTTAGGACTGCTACATCTTGAGATTGTAGTAGAAAGATTAGATAGAGAATTTAATATTGATTTAATTACTACGGCACCAAGTGTTATTTATAACATTGAATTAGAAGACGGAAAAAAAATCGAACTACATAATCCAGCTGACATGCCAGAAGCAATTTTAATTAAGACCATCTCTGAACCTTGGATTAAGGCTACTATAATTTCACCAGAAGAATACTTAGGAACAATAATTAGTTTGTGTGAAGATAAGCGTGGTGTTCAATCGGAATTATCATATTCAGGTTCTCGTGTAATATTAGTTTATAATCTTCCATTAAATGAAATTGTCTTTGATTTTTATGATCGTTTAAAATCTATTTCATCTGGCTATGCTAGTTTTGACTATGAAATCGATAATTACAATGAAAGTGATTTAGTTAAATTGAGTGTTTTAGTTAATGCTGAGCCAGTGGATGCACTCTCTATGATAGTCCACAGATCGGTTGCAGAAAAAAAAGGTAGAGGTGTATGTGAAAAATTGAAAGAGCTTATTCCAAGACATCAATTTGCTGTGCCAATTCAAGCTGCAATAGGTGGAAAAATTGTTGCTCGTGAAACAGTCAGTGGATTTAGAAAAAATGTTATTGAAAAAATTCATGGTGGTGGAGCAACTGATAGAAAAAGAAAACTATTAGATAAGCAGAAAAAAGGTAAGAAGCGTATGCGATCATTTGGTAAAGTAGACATACCTCAAGAAGCATTCATTGCTGCTCTAAAAGTGGATTAAGAAGTTAGGAAAGGTGGCCGAGTGGTTGAAGGCGCACGCTTGGAAAGCGTGTAT
>TARA_B110000259_G_scaffold6913_1_pt1 | contig 25270 bp, 20 predicted proteins | sample TARA_B110000259 | Tara Oceans TARA_B110000259 (sample SAMEA4397649) | marine metagenome | biome: Polar Biome; feature: [SRF] surface water layer (ENVO:00010504); material: water (ENVO:00002006), including particulate matter (ENVO:01000060) such as... | depth 5 m | reverse complement strand
GGGTTACCTTTGAGTATTTCTGATACAGCAGGCCTACATGATGCAACCGATATGGTTGAGCAAGAAGGTATTCGCCGCACTCAAATAGAATTAGCAGAAGCTGATCGGATATTACTACTAGTAGATGGCGCTGATGGAATAACTGAGCAGGATAAAATTATATTAGATAGCTTACCAACGTCAATACCGATGACGATCATTCATAACAAGATCGATAAACATGGTTTGAAGCCTAGCCTTATTATTAAATCCGGACAAGTAGAGTTGTTCTTGTCGGCAAAAACTGGTGATGGTGTTGATCTTCTAAAGCAACATCTATGTGACTCTGTCGGTTATCACCCACAAGATGATGGGGTGTTTATCGCCAGGCGTCGTCATTTAGATGCACTTCATCGTGCCGGTGTTGCTATCGCAGCTGGTTATGACTGTCTAGCAGGGCTGGGTGCTGGTGAGTTATTGGCTGAGGAGCTACGTCAAGCGCAGCTCGCATTGGGTGAGATTACAGGTACATTTACTAACGAGGACTTGTTAGATCAAATCTTCTCTAATTTTTGTATCGGGAAATAGTCTTTTTTAAGCTGAGAACGAAGAGCCACAACCACAGGTAGTTGTAGCATTTGGGTTGCGAATTACGAACTGAGATCCTTCCACATTATCGCTGTAATCAATTTCAGCACCGACTAAGTACTGGTAACTAGCAGGATCAATGAGTAGCGTGACACCAGCTTTTTCGACTTGAGTATCACCATCATTGATTTCTTCTTCAAAAGTGAAGCCATATTGAAAACCTGAACAACCACCACCCGTAATGAATACACGTAATTTAAGTTGATCATTACCCTCTTCTTCGATTAGCGTACTCACTTTGTTAGCAGCAGCATCGGTGAACTTAACGGGACTAGGCATTTCGCTTGACATCTTGGCTCCAAAATAGAATTCTTTCTTACCTCATTCTCCTAGACCTGTTTAATTTAGTCAAGCCCACTTCGTCAGTTGAAATTATTACCTTTTTTGAGCCTCTTATGGCTGAACCGAAATAATATTAAGGGCCATTGTTTCTGGAAAACCGAACATTATGTTCATATTCTGAATAGCTTGTCCTGAGGCACCTTTGATTAAATTATCAATTACGGATAATACGACAACGGTATTACTCTGTTGGGGCTGGTGAACAGCAATACGACAAATATTGGTACCTTTAACGCTACGTGTCTCGGGATATGAGCCAGAAGGTAAAATATCGACAAATGGCTCATTTACGTAACGTTGCTCAAACAAGGCCTGTAGATCACAGTCTTGCTTTAGTTGGCCATAAAGTGTTGCGTGAATACCCCTAATCATAGGAGTCAAATGCGGTACAAATGTGAGGCCTATTTCGGACTCGCTGATATTATTGAGCCCTTGTGCTATTTCTGGTAAATGACGATGGCCTGTTACAGCATATGCGCTCATATTCTCTGATGATTCTGTAAGTAGCGTACCAATAGCAGCTTTACGTCCAGCACCACTAATGCCGGACTTGGTATCTGCAATTAGGTTAGTAGGATCAATTATGTTTTTCTCTAATAATGGTAGGAACCCTAACTGAGTCGCAGTAGGGTAGCAACCTGGAACAGCTATTAACTGAGCAGTTCGGATTGCTTCACGGTTGACTTCTGGCAAGCCGTAAACAGCTTTAGACAATAACTCAGGGCAGGTATGAGGCATCTTGTACCATTGTTCCCATAGCTTGGCATCACGAAGTCTAAAATCAGCAGACAGGTCGATGATGCGGCTGCCATGCTGAATTAGTTCTGGAACCATCTCCATTGCAACACAATGTGGTGTAGCAAAAAAAATGACATCGCAACCAGCTAATTGATTAACGTCAGGTTGGGTAAAGTTTTGGTCAATATGGCCTCGTAAACTTGGAAAAAGAGCGCTGACTGCTGTGCCAGCTTCACTGCGTGAAGTGATGCAGTTTAAATAAACCTCAGGGTGATTTATTAGTAAACGTAAAAGCTCTAGACCGGTATAACCGGTAGCACCTACTATGCCGACCTTTATCATGACGCATCTCTTTCTGGTTTAATAAAAGTATACATAATAGAAGAGCATTGAATAAAGAGATAGGGCTTAATCGTAGTTAAACCATTTTTCAACTTTATAAATCTAATGACGAAAATGACGCATGCCGGTAAAGACCATGGCAATATCGTGTTCGTTTGCAGCTGCAATAACTTCTTCATCCCGCATTGAACCACCTGGTTGGATCACAGCACTAATACCTGCTTCAGCAGCGGCATCTAAGCCATCACGGAAGGGAAAAAAAGCATCTGAAGCCATGACGGCCCCTTGTACTGTTAAGCCGGCATCTTTCGCTTTGATGCCTGCGATACGACTACTCACGATACGACTCATTTGGCCGGCTCCAATACCAATGGTTTTTTGTTGACTTACATAAACAATAGCATTGGACTTGACGAATTTAGCGACGCGCCACGCAAAACGTAAATCTTGCATTTGTTGGTCTGTTGGTATTTTTTTCGTAACTACAATTAGTTCATCTTCGCGAACTAGAGCTGTATCCCTTTCTTGTATCAATAGGCCTCCGGTGACACGTTTATAGTCGAAGCCATGTGATTGTTGCTTTGAAAAAGCACCACAACTGAGAAGGCGAATATTAGTTTTTTTACTAATGATGTTTTGAGCTTCTTTGCTAATCTTAGGTGCAATAATAACCTCAACAAACTGACGCTCAATAATAGCCTTAGCTGTTACGGCATCTAATGTCTTATTGAAGGCAATAATGCCACCAAAAGCTGATGTGGGGTCAGTTTGGTAAGCCAGGTCATAAGCTGTTAATAAATCTACAGAAGTTGCTACACCACAGGGGTTGGCATGTTTGACAATGACACAGGCAGGCGACTCTGGGAATGCTTTGACACATTCTAAGGCGGCATCTGTATCTGCGATATTATTATAAGAAAGTGCTTTACCTTGAAGTTGGACTGCGGCACTGATGGTGCCTGATTCGGGCTGTTTTTCGGCATAAAAGGCAGCTTTTTGATGAGGATTCTCACCATATCGCATGTCTTGAGCTTTGTGGAACTGGCTATTGAAAGTGCGTGGGAAGTCGAGTGTACCTTCAGACTCTGTGTTTTTGCCAAAATAGTTGGCAATCATTCCATCATAATAGGCCGTATGTTCAAAGGTTTTGACGGCAAGATCAAAGCGAGTGGCATCATTAACACCACCAGAAGATTCTATTTGTGTTATCACTCGGCTATAGTCTGCAGGGTCGATTAGGACTGTGACTGCTGCATGATTTTTGGCGGCGGCTCGCAACATAGTTGGACCTCCGATATCAATGTTCTCAATAGCCATTTCTAAAGTACAATCATCACGTGCGACTGTTGCTTCAAAAGGGTATAGATTAACGACAACGAGGTCGATGGGGCTTATATCATGTTGCGCCATGATCGCTTCATCAATTCCTCGGCGTCCCAATAAACCGCCATGAACTTTCGGATGTAATGTTTTGATTCGTCCAGCCATCATTTCTGGAAAACCGGTGTGCTCAGAAACTTCCTTGACAGTGAGACCGGCCTCTTTTAGCAATTTAGCGGTGCCACCTGTTGACAGTAATTCGATGCCTAATTTTGCAAGCTGTTTAGCTAGTTCTAGTACGCCTGTTTTATCAGAAACACTTAATAGTGCACGTTGGATATTATTCATTGAGCAAACCTTGATGTAAAAATAATTGTTTATAGGCCATAAGTTTTTAATTTTTTTCGTAATGTGCCTCGACTAATACCCAGAATTTCTGATGCACGACATTGATTTCCCTTAGTATGTTCAAGTGTGGCCTTAAGCATGGGGGCTTCTACTTCTGCTAGTAGCATGTCGTATAAATTAGTGGTGTGATGACCTTCGAGTTGTGCGAAGTAGTCTTTGATAGAGACTTCAACACACTCGCTTAAAGATCCATACTCTTGTCTAAGTAAAGTATCAGTTTCACGTTTAACTTTTTTAAGTACTTTTGTCATGCGGCGAAGGTGTCCTGCTCGGCCAGTTGATTAAAGAATTGTTCGGTAAAATCAAGTTGTTGTTGTGGCAGTTCAAAAGTATTCATCTGTTGACGGAAAGGGTTGCCATTAGGTAGTCCTTTACTATACCAAGCAATGTGCTTTCGAGCCATACGAACACCGGTATAGTCACCATAAAAAGCATAGAGGGCATGCATATGTTCGGTTAAAATTTGTTGTACTTCATAAACAGGTGGCGTAGAAATGTGTTCGCCATGCTCTAAATAATAATTGATTTGTCTAAAGATCCAAGGGTTACCTTGTGCAGCACGCCCAATCATTAAGCCATCAGCTTGAGTGTAATCGAGGATAAACTTTGCCTTTTCGGGATTTGTTATATCGCCATTGGCAATAATAGGAATACTTAGTGCGGATTTTATTTCAGCAATGGTGTCATATTCTGCATTACCTTTATACGCACAGGCACGGGTTCGACCATGAATAGCTAAAGCTTGTATGCCAGACTGCTCTGCAATCTTAGCAATGGTAACGCCATTGCGATGCTCTGTGTCCCAGCCAGTGCGAATTTTTAAGGTGACAGGGACATCTACAGCTTTGACAACAGACTCTAAGATCTTCGAGACCAATTTTTCATTTTGTAATAATGCTGAGCCAGCCATAACATTACAGACTTTTTTAGCAGGGCAACCCATATTGATGTCGATAATATGAGCCCCTTGTTTAACGTTATGTTGGGCAGCCTCAGCTAACATCTCTGGATCGGCCCCAGCAATTTGAATGGCGCGGGGTTCAGGTTCACCTATATGATTTGCACGAAGCAATGACTTTTTACTGGCCCATAGCATTTTATTTGCTGTGATCATTTCTGATACAGCCATTCCTGCGCCTAAACGTCTACATAGCTGTCGAAAAGGGCGATCAGTTACGCCGGCCATTGGTGCTAAAAAAAGGTTGTTTGGTAAAGTGTATGAGCCAATTTTTATAGGGTTAGTCATTGCGACGGCCTACAAGTCTTACCCACTCTTCTTTTTGGGTAGGTGATTGCATAGTGAACGTGCTTTGATAACAGCTACTGACGATGTCGGCCTGACTTTCTAAAATTCCTGACAGGATGATGTCGGCACAAGGTCGGCATAGGCGTGCAAGTATAGGAGCCAATGTCTGAAGAGGGCCAGCTAAAATATTTGCTAGTACCACGTCGGCATTTTCGTTGGGACAGTCTTGTGGCAAGTAAGTAGCAATTTGGACGTTGTTGCGCTCTGCATTGGCTTGAGTTGCTTCTAATGCTTGTGGGTCAGTGTCGACACCAATGACTTTTTTTGCACCGAGCAATGCTGCTGCAATGGCTAAAATACCACTGCCACATCCATAATCTATGACAGTTTTATTTTTGAGGTCAGCTTGGTCAAGCCAATTCAAGCAGAGTGCTGTTGTTGGATGAGTTCCTGTACCAAAGGCCAGGCCGGGGTCAAGTAGTATATTAATGGCATCGGGTTTTGGGGGTTGGCGCCAACTTGGACAAATCCAGAGTTTTTCACCGAAACACATGGGGTGGAAGTTATCCATCCATTCTCTAACCCAGTCTTTGTCCTCAATAGCTTCTATTCGGTAGCTTGGTATTGCTATGGGTGCCATAAGTTTGGTGAGTTGAGTAAGAATACCCTGAGTATTCACATCAGCCTCAAATAAAGCAATGACATTTGTTGCCTGCCATAATGGGGTTGTTCCTATTTCAGGTTCGTAAATAGGTTGGTCAGCATTGTCTTCGAATGTGACAGCACTAGCGCCACAGTCAGACAGGAATTCGGATAGTGAGTCAGCGCCGAGAGGAGTACTATTGAATATAAATTGGATCCAGGCCATTGCTTAGTAGCTAGCAGGCACATTAAAAGAAGAGGCCATATTTTGCTTAGAGGCCAAGTTTCTTCTCAAGGTAATGGATGTTGGTGCCACCCTTTTGAAAGTGAGGGTCATCAATAATGTCTTGCTGTAAGGCAACATTAGTTCGGATGCCTTCAATGCCGATCTCATTGAGAGCGGTTTTCATGCGAGCGATAGCAGAATCTCGTGTATTACCATAAACGATTAATTTACCAATGAGCGAATCATAATTAGGTGGTACGCGATAGCCACTATAAACATGAGAATCCATGCGTATTCCTGCTCCGCCAGGTGCGTGGTAATGGGTTATGGTTCCGGGGCTAGGCATAAAAGTCTTGGCATCTTCGGCATTAATACGGCATTCAATGGCATGGCCTTGGAAAATGACATCTTCCTGCTTTAGCGATAGCTTTTCGCCCGAAGCAATACGAATTTGCTCTGCTACAAGGTCAGTATTAGTGATACGTTCTGTTACAGGGTGTTCGACTTGGATACGGGTATTCATTTCAATAAAGTAGAACTCACCATCTTGAAATAAGAATTCAAAGGTTCCCGCACCGCGATAACCGATTCGCACGCAAGCATCCGCACAAGTTTTACCCATACGATTTCGCATTTCATCTGTAATACCAGGAGCTGGAGCTTCCTCTAATACTTTTTGGTGGCGACGTTGCATTGAGCAGTCACGTTCACCTAAGTGAATAGCATTGCCGTGTTCATCAGCTAAGATTTGAAATTCAATATGGCGTGGATCTTCTAGGAATTTTTCCATATAAACGATGTCATTGGCAAAAGCAGCCTTGGCTTCACTTCGAGTTAGAGCGATAGCATTGAGTAGATGAGCTTCACTATGAACTTCACGCATACCGCGACCGCCGCCGCCGCCGGAGGCTTTTATGATTATTGGATAACCAATTTTCTTAGCGAGGCGAAGATTAGTGGCATCATCATTGTTTAATGGGCCATCTGAGCCTGGCACGCATGGTACACCTGCTGCTTTCATAGCGGCAATAGCTGAAACTTTATCACCCATTAAACGGATAGTCTCAGCACGAGGGCCGATAAAAATAAAGCCACTTTGTTCAACACGTTCAGAAAAGTCAGCATTTTCAGATAGGAAACCATACCCGGGGTGAATAGCAGATGCATCGGTTATTTCAGCAGCACTGATAATAGCTGGGATATTTAAGTAACTTTCGGCTGAAGGTGCAGGGCCAATACAGACAGTCTCATCTGCTAGTAAAACGTGTTTCAAATCACGATCCACTTCTGAATGGACAGCAACAGTTTTAATACCTAATTCTTGGCAGGCGCGAAGCACGCGGAGGGCAATTTCACCTCGGTTAGCAATGACAATTTTATCGATCATGATGTTTCTTTATCCGCAAGTTTGTGTGTGTATATTGGCGTTTGTTCAATGACTTTCTTTATTCAACAATAAACAGAGGTTCGCCAAACTCAACAGGATGACCATTTTCTACCAAGATAGATTTGATCACACCGCTTCGGTCAGACTCAATCTGATTAAACATTTTCATTGCTTCAATTATACAAATCACTTCACCCTCGGCGACAGTTTGCCCAACCTCTGCAAAGACTGCTGCTTCTGGAGAAGCTGAGCGATAGAAGGTGCCAACCATGGGTGATTTAACAGCATTAGTATTACTCGCGACTGGAATAGGTGCGATTTCTATGTCAGTAGGAACAGAAGGCGATGAAATAAGTGGTGCTGCCTGCATAGAAGGTGCAGCCATCATCATTTGAGCTGGTTGGGGGCTGTTACGACTGATGCGAACAGATTCTTCTCCTTCTTTAATTTCAATTTCAGCTACATCAGACTCTTGTATTAAGTCGATCAATTTTTTGATTTTACGAATGTCCATTAGTAACCTTAAATTTTAATGAGAATGTTTGATGGCTGCTTGCAGGGCTAGTTCATAACCTTGAGCGCCTAAGCCACAGATAACGCCAAAAGCGAGATCAGATAAATAAGAATGATGTCTAAAGGGTTCACGTGAATGAACGTTAGATAGGTGTACTTCAATAAAAGGTATGTCAACTGCAGCCAAAGCATCGCGGATAGCGACGCTGGTATGAGTAAAAGCGGCAGGGTTGATGATAATAAAGTCTGTTTTATTAGTCATTGCAGTTTGAATTTTGTCGACCAATGAATGCTCAGCATTGCTTTGAAAGCTCTCTAATGTGTGGCCTAAGCTCTCGGCAGTAGTATTTAGTTTGGTGATAATGTCATCGAGTGTTTCTGTGCCGTAGACTTCAGGCTCGCGAGTGCCTAATAAATTTAGGTTTGGACCATTAAGGAGTAGAAGTTTTGCCATTGTGAAATTTAATAACCTGATACAAGTAATATGGAGCGAATTTTGCACCAGTGTTTGATGATTGTCCAGTTATTTAGGCGAAAAAGGGCTTTTTTGTCGCTAAATTCGTCGAACACGACTAATGAAGCCTATTTTACTATAATGGGTATGTTTGCTATATGTTGGCTAAAATCTTGTGCATCGAGACCACCAATCAAGCGGTATTGGCTGTATTCGTCACCTTGTGAGTCAAAAAATAGAATAGTCGGTGGGCCAAAGATGCTGAACTTTTTGAGTAACGCTTTATGCTCTGCGGTATTGTCGGTCATGTCGAGCTGTAAAGTAGTCGTGTTGGCTAATGCTGCGACAACAGCAGGATCTTTAAAAGTTGTCATCTCCATGGTTTTACATTCAGTACACCAATCTGCATACAGGTCTAGCATGACGGGCCTTGTGGATCTGGAAAGTTGTTGTTCAAGTTCTGTGAGGTTGTCGATCTGTATGAATTTGACACCATGTTGATTCTCTCCTGTATTAAAGCTAGGAGATGTTAAGGCCGTTAAGGGTTGCCAAACGTTTTGACTACCGCTGGCACTGCCCACTATTAATAAGCTGCCATAAACCAAGATAATTAGACCAAAGCCTTTTAATAGTTTTTCCCAACCGGTGGAGACCATGGATAAAGAATTCAGGGCGCCTAGGTATACTGCAGAGACGATGAGCAAGCTACCCCATAGTAGCAAGGCAACCCAACCAGGAATAATACGTTCTAATAACCAGATAGCAAGGGCTATCATTAGCACACCAAAAACAGATTTAATACCATCCATCCATGGCCCAGCTTTAGGTAATAAGCTGCCAGCTGAAGTACCAATGACCAATAGAGGGATACCCATTCCCATGCTAAGCGAAAATAAGGCTGATGCGCCCAGAAGTGGGTCGCCTTGTTGACCAATGAAAACTAGAGCACCAGCAAGCGGCGGTGCAAGGCAAGGACCGACGATAAGCCCCGATAACAATCCCATTAGAGCGACACCTGCAAGTTTTCCACCGGTTTGATTGTGGCTTATTCGATGCAGACGATCTTGTATTCCTTGTGGCAACTGTAGTTCATACAAGCCAAACATAGACAGGGATAGCACTACAAATAAGGCGCTAAAGCTACTGATTACCCATGGATTTTGCAGCATGGTTTGCAGGTTAGCGCCCAATAAACCTGTGAGCAGACCTGCGACGGTATAGGTAAGAGACATGGCAAGAACATAAACAAGCGATAATATAAAAGCACGACGAGTCGTAATATCTTTACCTTCACCGACGATGATGCTGGATAAAATGGGGATCATTGGAAAGACACAGGGAGTGAAGGCCAGTAATAACCCAAGCCCAAAAAAGCTAATTAGTATAGTGAATAAATTATCGTTAGCGAGGCTTTGCGCTAAACGGTCCTGTTCAGAGAGTAGTGGTGTAGAGCTTAGTACTTGAGTATTAGCCTTATCTACTAATGAGGTATTGGAGGCTGGTAATACTAGCTCAATAATCTTTTTTGTGGGAGGGTAGCAAATATTAAAAGTTTCTGAACACCCTTGATAATGGACCGTAAGTGAAATATTTTGTTGCTGAGGACTACGGTTTAGTGGCAGTTGGATGTCGATGTCATCAAAGAAAACATCAGTGGGGCCAAAAATCTCATCGATTTTATTTTTGCCTTCAGGGAGTTCAAAGTGAAGAATTTGAATAGGATGAGTGCCGCTGATTTCAAATTTTATTTTATCTCGATACAGATAATTACCGGCTGCAACAGTGAAACGAGCTAACAAGGTTTGAGGATCTTGGACTGCCATGTCAAATTGAAAAGCTTCATCTTGACTCGGGGGTAAACCATCATTACCAAAGCCAATATTATCTAAAAGTCCAGCCTGAGCAGGGACGATAAAGGTGAAGGAAATGAGAAGTAGAAATAGAATTTTTTTCATATTTATCTAGTACTTGTTAGCCTATTTGTGAATAGATTGACTCTTTATGCCAGTAATTGTTTCATTTTTTCGCATAAAAAACGAATTTGGTGCTAATGTGTGGACCTTATATATTTGATGATTATGCTAAAAAACGGTCATAATTTTTTCATATCACTGCACACTATACATACTAAATAAGATTAGAATTTAATGAAAAGTAGCCGCGAAGTTGAAACACCATTAATGCAAACAGCAGTGAGCGATATAGCTCGGTTTACCATAGCTCTATTATTTTTAGGCCTAGTCCTTGCTTTTAGCCTCTTCTTTATAGAATCCAATTCAAACCATTTGTTTTTAGCTGTTGCTGCAGTTTTTGGTGCTTATATGGCGATGAATATCGGCGCCAATGATGTTGCTAACAATGTAGGCCCTGCAGTTGGATCGAAGGCATTGACAATGGGGTGGGCAATTGTCATTGCGATGGTATTTGAGGCGGGCGGAGCTTTCATTGCTGGTGGTGAGGTTGTTTCTACTATTAAAAAAGGCATTATCGATATTGATGCTTTTGGTGATGATACGGACCGGTTTCTATGGGCGATGATGGCAGCACTACTAGCCGCGGCGCTATGGTTAAATTTAGCGACTGTGGCTAGAGCACCTGTCTCAACAACGCACTCGATAGTTGGTGGCGTTATGGGGGCAGGCATTGCTGCGGCAGGTTTTGACATCGTTAATTGGAATACCATGGCTAAAATTGCCAGTTCTTGGGTTATTTCTCCTGTTATTGGCGGGGTGATTGCAGCCTTGTTCCTATTAGCAATTAAGAAAACCATTATTTTTAAAGACGATAAGTTAAGTGCATCGTATAGGTGGGTCCCAGTCTATGTTGCCGTCATGGCGTGGGCCTTTGTAACTTACTTAGTCTTGAAAGGGTTGAAGAAGATTTGGCCGCAAATGCTACATTTCTTTAACGACATACTCTTTTTTACTATCGAAGTGAGCAAGAAGCCTTCTTTTGCTACAGCCCTTTTCCTCGGTGGTCTTGTTGCAGTTTTAGTCTATGGTTTTATTAAAAAACGATTGGGCACTAAATTAAATAAGCTAGAGAATACACGTGAGAGCGTGAACGTCTTGTTCACCATCCCGTTGATTTTTGCAGCGTCACTATTGAGCTTCGCGCACGGTGCTAATGATGTCGCTAATGCCATCGGCCCTCTAGCGGCTATTAATGATGCTGTAATGACGGGTGGTATTTCTGCAAAAGCTGAGATTCCTTTTTGGGTAATGGCTGTTGGTGCTTTTGGTCTTGCAATCGGTCTGGCTTTGTACGGGCCCCGTCTAATTAAAACCGTGGGTAGCGGCATTACAGACCTAGATCCAATACGTGCTTTTTCTGTGGCGATGGCTGCCGCAATAACGGTGATTATTGCCAGCCAATTGGGTTTGCCGGTTAGTTCAACTCATATTGCAATAGGAGGTATATTTGGGGTTGGATTACTGCGAGAATGGTTGGATAAAAGTATCACTTTGGAAGCAGAGATTGAGCGAGAAAAAGCCAATCTAGCGACTGAAAAGGGCCGCTTACGTGCTTTGTATGAACAGTTAGAATCAGTTAAGGCTGAGAAAGATAGAACGCCTAAAACCTCAGAAGACATGCTAAAGATATACAAGCTTATCGACAAAGAAAGAGCAGTTGTTAAAAAGGCGAAAAAAGAGTTAAAGAAAGATAAAAAAAGTCTTTATATCAAACAAGGTATGATTCAAAAAATCATCACTGCTTGGTTGATTACCGTGCCTTCTGCTGCAGTATTATCAGCTGGTATCTACTATATTATCGAAGGGATAATGCGCTAGGAAGCCCGCAGATGTCATTAAAAGTGATTAGGTGAAACGCGCAAAACAGGTTCTTAAGTCCTTATTTGGTTATGATGAATTTAGGCATAGCCAAGAAGAGATTATTCAAACCTTACTAGACGGTGATGATGCGTTGGTTCTAATGCCAACGGGTGGCGGTAAATCTCTGTGTTATCAGATCCCAGCAATGGTTAGAGAAGGCACAGCCGTTGTCATCTCTCCTCTAATTGCCTTAATGCAAGATCAAGTTGATGCTCTAAAACAGTTGGGTGTTAAAGCCGCATTTATCAATTCAAGCTTAACAATTGTTGAAACGAGGGAGATTGAACAGCAGTTGTTAGATGGTGAGCTGGCGCTAATTTATATTGCCCCAGAGCGTCTGGTAATGCCAAAAATGTTAGCAATCCTGGGTCAATGCCACATTGCTTTATTTGCCATCGACGAAGCGCACTGTGTTTCGCAATGGGGTCATGATTTCAGGCAGGAATATCAACAATTAAAAATATTACACCAGCAGTTTCCAGCGGTACCAAGGGTTGCTTTAACTGCGACAGCTGATCAAAAAACCCGTGATGAGATCATCAGTCAATTAGGCCTTAACAATGCAAAAGTATTTATTAATAGCTTTGATCGACCCAATATTCACTATGCGATTTCCGAAGGCAATAACCCGAAAAACAGGCTCTGGGGATTCCTACAGCAGCACCACGTAAATGATGCTGGAATTATTTACTGCTTGTCACGAAAAAAGGTCGAAGCTATTGCTCAGTGGCTAATTGATCAAGGTCGTGATGCTCTGCCTTACCATGCCGGATTGTCGCAGCAGGTTCGACAACAAAACCAGCAAAGGTTTTTACGTGAAGAAGGTGTGATTATTGTGGCAACCATTGCGTTTGGCATGGGAATTGATAAACCAGATGTTAGGTTTGTTGCACACCTAAACTTGCCCAAGAGTATCGAGGCTTATTACCAGGAAACAGGCCGCGCAGGCCGAGATGGGCAAGCCGCTAATGCATGGATGGCTTATGGGTTACAAGATGTGATTACGCTTAGGCAGTTTATGCAGGATTCAAAAGCGGGTGAGGCGCATAAACGTGTCGAGCAGCACAAACTAGAGTCTATGCTAGGGTTATGTGAGATTATCAGCTGCAGACGACAAGCGATTCTGGCTTATTTTGGCGAGCATAGTGATAGTAAGTGCGGCCAGTGTGACAATTGCCAAAACCCACCTGCTCAATGGGATGCGACTGAAGATGTCAGAAAGGCTTTATCTTGCGTATATCGTACGGATCAACGTTTTGGCGTCAACTATATTATTGATATTTTGCAGGGAAAAATTGATGATAGGATCCAGGAAAATGGCCATGATAAGTTGAGCACTTTTAGTCTGGGGCAGCATAAAACGGGACTGGAATGGAGGAGTGTTTTTAGACAATTAATCGCATTGGGCTATCTTGATATTGATGTGACTCGCTATGGCGCTTTACGCTTGACTGAATCATGCCGTGCATTATTGAAGGGCAAACAAGTTTTAGCATTAAGACATCATCAGCAGTCCGCTGAGAAAGATAAAGCATCGAAGAAAAAGCAAGTTGTAAGGCCTCAAGATGGAGAGCTGTGGGCAGCATTACGGGCACTACGTGTTCGTCTAGCCGAAGGTTTTGGTGTTCCACCGTATCTAATTTTTCATGATGCAACCTTGAAAGAAATGGTGAAAAAAAGACCCGGTTCCATGGTTAAAATGGCGCTTATTTCTGGTGTTGGTGAGCAAAAGCTAATGCGCTATGGTAATGATTTTATGGAAGAGATAGCTAAGCACCCGTTACCAGTGTTATTAGATAACCGGCTCAGTGATACGGTTAATGAGACATTGATGCTATATCAGCAAGGCTTAAATATCGATGTGATTGCTAGAGAGCGTGATGTTAAAGCTAGCACTATTTATATGCATTTGGCAGAAACGATAGAAGTGGGGCTCTTAACGGCTCGTGACGTGTTGGGTTTGAGCGATGATGATTATGTTGAAATTGTCCGAATGATAGAATCATTTGATGAAGATGATAAAGGGCGCTTGAAACCGGTTTATGATGCGTTTGAAGGTCAGTATAGTTATGGCATGTTACGTTGTGTTAGAGCGAGTTTATAGGTGAGTTGTGACTAAATACGGTAATTTGTTGATTATGTTATAAGTTTGTAATATTTGAACTGTATGCTTCTAATTAATTGTATTTTGGGGTGATTTTTCATGGCTGAGCTGGTTTTAGTAATAGAAGATGATAAGGCCATCAGGGAGATGTTGTGTTTTTCACTCCGCCACTCTGGGTTTGAGTGTGAAGGAGTCGCTGATGCTGAATTAGGGTTAGTATCATTGAAAGAGAGACGACCAGCTATTATTCTTTTAGACTGGATGTTGCCAGGTATTGATGGTGTTGAGTTTATTAGGCGCTTACGTGCTATAAACACTTTTGCTGACATTCCAGTGATCATGCTGACTGCCAAAGGAGAAAGCGGGGATATGGTGAAAGGATTAAGCGTTGGGGCAGATGATTATGTAAATAAGCCTTTTTCACCACCAGAATTGATTGCACGGATAAAGGCATTATTGAGACGATGCAAGGGTCTTGATGAACCTACAAGCACAAATATAAAGCATGGTCCTTTGGAAATAGACATAAAAAGCCACCGCCTTTTAATAGACGGTGAGGAAGTTAATTTGGGTCCGACAGAGTTTCGTTTATTGCATTTCTTTATGAAAAACCCCGATCGTGCATACAGCAGAGGTCAGCTGATAGATCAGGTTTGGGGAGATATGGTTTATATTGAAGAACGAACAGTGGATGTGCATGTCCTTCGCCTACGAAAAGTATTAGGACTTAGTGGAAATGGCATTCTAATTGAAACAGTACGTAGTGTAGGGTATCGCTTTGCTAAACATTAAGCAGGTTTAATCAATGCCTTGGGATTATTGGAGGTTATTAACAGTAGTCAGTTTATCGGGCTTTATTGGGCTGTTATTTGGTCAAATGATGACGTTTATGTTTATTGCCACCCTTCTTTATGCGGTATGGATTCAACATTCTTGGTATAAATTGTCAGCGTGGTTGAGAAACCCAAAGAAAAACCAGCCACCAGAAGCAGAGGGGGTTGTCAATGATGTGTGTAGAGATCTAGAGCAAATGCGCCGGCAGAACAAGTCGAGAAAGAAGAAGTTAACGGGTTATTTGAAACGGTTTCAATCTGCAACAGCTGCGCTACCTGATGCGGTTGTTGTATTGGGTTCGTTTGGTGAGGTGATGTGGGTTAATGCTTCAGCTGAAGCTTTGTTAGGCATAACGTGCCCTAGAGATAAGAGTATTAGGGTAAATAACTTAATTAGGGATCCAGTTTTTCAGAAGTTGATTATTGATCCGGCGATGAAAGGGAAAGCGGTATCATTAACGTCACCAGTGAATAAAGAGATTAAATTAGAAATAAAGATCGTCAGTTATATGGGTAACGCTCGGATGTTAATCGCTCGAGATATGACGCCGATACTTAAATTGCAACAAATGAGGCGCGACTTTGTGGCAAATGTCTCCCATGAGTTAAGGACACCGCTGACAGTGATAAGTGGTTACTTGGAAATATTTAGTAGTAAAACACCCCCAGAGCAATGGAAAAAGGCATTACCCGCAATGCGCCAACAAGCTGCTCGGATGAGCGGCATGCTGCAAGAGCTATTGGCTTTGTCTCACTTAGAGTCCGGTGAAAAGCCATTAAACCTAGTCTCAATAGATATAAATACTATCTTACAAGAAGTCATCACGGAAGCGATGAAACTACCTCAATATGACAAGCATATGGTTGAGTTGAACTTAGATGTGGACCATTCACTATTGGCTGATATGGGTGAGCTTCGCAGCGTACTATCTAATATTATCTTTAATGCCGTGAGGTATACGCCGCCAGCCTGCCGGATCACCGTTACGTGGGGGGTCAATGAGCAAGAAGGTGTTATTTCGGTAAAAGATGAGGGCAACGGTATTCCAGAGCATCACTTAGACCGGTTAACTGAACGTTTTTATCGTGTAGATAATGGACGCGCTCTTGAGGATGGTGGGACCGGTTTAGGACTTGCAATCGTTAAACATGTGCTTCAGCGACATGGCGCCATGCTAAGAATTAGCAGTAATCCGGGCCATGGATCAACCTTTTCTTGTCATTTCCCACTCGAAAATGTATTGGCTAAATCTTAGGCGCTTAACGATGCGCCACATTAGTTTTTTTCACTTGTAACAGAACTGTCATAGTTTTTACATATCATTGTCACATAGAGTTTAGATACTTAGGAGGGTAATTTAATTACTACGACTAATTATTTGGGAGTAAGACAACAATGTTTGTGAAAAAAATGAATACACTTGGGGCTGTGGTCCTAATGATTTTTTCTACATTAGCAATGGCCGATGTGGATACACTACCTAGTTATCAGAAATCAAGCGGTATTTCTGGCAAAATATCAAGTGTAGGCTCAGATACGCTGGCTAATTTGATGACACTTTGGGCAGAAGAATTTAAACGCGAATACCCAAATGTAACTATTCAAATTCAAGCAGCAGGTTCTTCTACCGCACCACCGGCATTGACTGAAGGGACTTCAAGTTTTGGCCCTATGAGCCGTAAGATGAAAGATAAAGAAAATGCAGCTTTTGAAGAGAAGTACGGATATAAAGCAACGCCTATTCGCGTCGCAATTGATGCACTAGCAGTTTATGTCCATAAAGATAACAAACTTGAAGGGTTGAGCATCCCAGAAGTTGATGCCATTTTCTCTGCAACACGTAAATGTGGTTACGCAGAAGATATCGTTAGCTGGTCACAATTGGGTAGCAACTTAGGCAGCATTCAAGTGTACGGCCGAAATTCGGTATCAGGTACATATGGGTACTTTAAGAAGAAAGCTTTATGTAAAGGTGACTATAAAGATCAAGTAAATGAGCAGCCGGGTTCTGCTTCTGTTGTTCAAGGCGTGACGAAGTCATTAAATGGTATTGGCTATTCTGGTATTGGCTACAAAACATCTGGTGTTAAAGCATTAGCTTTAAGTAAAAAGCGGGATGGTAAAATGATCGCAGCAACTAAAAAAAATGCAGCCAATGGTTCTTACCCGCTATCTCGATACCTCTACGTTTATGTGAATAAAGCTCCAAACAAGCCTATGGCACCGCTTGACCGTGAGTTTATTAAAATGGTGTTGTCGAAAGTAGGACAGAGAGTAGTGGTTAAGGATGGCTATGTACCACTGCCGTTGACAGTAGTAGAAAAAGAATTAGCTAAGATACAGTAAGTTTATATAGGGTAAGAATAGGGAAGCCCATACTCTAAATGTATGGGTTTTCCTGCCCTAAAGGGTCGATTGGCAAGCTGACTTAATATCAATTGCCCATTAGATTTTCATATAATTAGTTAAGAATAATAAGGTAGTTTAAAAGTTGTATTATCTACGTATATTATTTTTGGAGATTGAGTTTTGAATTGTTAATTTATGGTTGAGCATTCATCTATTAGTAGTGTATTACCTGCCGCAAACTCGCCAATAGCGATACGTCGTCGAGCCTGGCGTGAGTTTAAGGACAGGGCGGCGCGGTATGGGGTTGCTTTTGGCGGTCTATCAGTTATTTTTGCCATTGTCTTAATTTTCTTCTATCTATTACACGTGGTATTACCTTTATTTGACGGCGCGGAGATGGATACCGTCTCTGAATATACGTTGGAAAGTAATAAGGCTGTCCATATTGCATTGAACGAATATAACGATGTCGCATTGTCTGCCAATATGGATGGGCTTATACGGTTTTTTGTAGCAGATACGGGCCATACCATATCAACACCCGCGCTACCTTTACCGTTAAATAGCAACATTGTTAGTTTTAGTCACGGTGCCCCGACGACCGGTGTGCTTGCTTATGGCTTTGATGATGGCCGTGCCTTGATCTTTAAACGTGAATATAAAATTAGTTACCCTGATGATAAGCGCTATATCACTCCAGTAATCACTTACCCCATTGGGAAGGCTCTATTGAAGGTTGATGACAGGGGGCGTTCCTTGACTTCATTAACAGTGCAAAGCAGTGAGGAACAAACAACCGTTGTTGGTTTAACAGATATTAATACTTTGGTTTTACTTGGTTTAATTCGCCAAGAAAACTTCATGGATGAAGATGCGTTCACCCTTGAGGAAAAACGGGCTGAAATTAGTTTGCCGAGTGACGAAAAAATCACGCATATTCAAATGGATATTGAGCAGCGAGAATTATATCTAGTTGATGATAGCGGCTTTATCTTTTTTTATGATATCAGTGATATTTCAGAACCAAATCTGATACAGAAGGTTAAGGCTGTACCAACTGGAGTTAATGTCACCGCATTATCATTTTTAACGGGTGGGATCTCTATTCTGGTTGGCCGTAGTGATGGTCAAATTGATCAATGGTTTCCGCTACGTGATCTTCATAATAATTACACTTTGCATAATGTTAGAAACTTTAAGGAGCAGGAGTCAGCAATTATTGAGTTGGCACCTGAACACTCGCGGAAAGGTTTTTTAGCCTTGGATGCCTCAGGCCATCTGGGGATTTACCATACAACAGCAGAACGAACCTTGTTGGTTGAAAAGGTAGTTGATGATGTGGAGACCTTAATTGCAGTCTCTCCTAGGGCGAATAGTGTTTTGGCGCTATCAATAGATGGTCATGCCAAATTAATAACTTTGGATAATGAGCACCCTGAGGTGTCCTGGCACTCTTTATGGCAAGAGGTTTGGTATGAAAGTCGAGATAAGCCAGAATATATTTGGCAGTCATCTTCGGCGAGTAATGATTTTGAGCCGAAATTTAGTTTAAGTCCATTGACTTTTGGAACGATTAAAGCTGCATTTTACGCGATGATGGTTGCTGTGCCATTGGCAATTATGGGGGCGATATATACCGCCTATTTCATGTCACCAAAAATGCGAAGGTTGATAAAGCCGACGATTGAAATCATGGAAGCTTTACCGACAGTTATTCTCGGATTCTTGGCAGGTTTATGGCTGGCTCCAATTGTGGAAGGAAATTTACCGGGTGTGTTTTCGATCCTTATTATGTTGCCAGTCATGACCATATTGACGGCTTATTTATGGACTAAACTGCCTTCAAGCTTTAGGGAATCTATCCCAGAGGGTTGTGAGGCGGCAATTCTGGTGCCAGTGGTTATTTTGGTTGGCGTGGTGTCGATGATGATGAGTCCGACACTCGAGTTATGGTTATTTAATGGCGATATGCCAAGATGGCTTGATGATATAGGTGTGGGCTTTGATCAACGTAACTCCCTGGTGGTTGGCTTAGTTATGGGGTTTGCAGTGATCCCTACGATTTTCTCTATTACTGAAGATGCAATTTTTGGTGTGCCTAAGCACCTGACGATCGGCTCATTAGCCCTTGGAGCAACACCGTGGCAAACGCTAACCCGGGTTGTGCTTTTAACGGCAAGCCCAGGTATATTTTCCGCCGTGATGATTGGCTTAGGTCGGGCCGTAGGTGAAACGATGATTGTATTGATGGCTACGGGCAATACGCCAATTATGGACTTCAATATTTTTGAGGGTTTCAGGGCTTTATCTGCCAATATTGCAGTGGAAATGCCGGAAGCTGAAGTCGCCAGTACACATTACCGTGTCTTATTTTTAGCAGCTTTAGTGTTGTTTATGGCGACATTTATCTTTAATACCATTGCTGAAGTTGTTCGTCAGCGTTTACGTGTTAAGTACAGTAGCCTTTAGGTGAGTAAAAAAATGACGAATCAACCTTTATCCTCTTGGGTTAAAAGTGGCAGCCCATGGGTCTGGCTCAATGCGGGTGCAGTGAGTATTAGTTTGGTTATGGTTATAGGCTTATTGGGCTTGATTGCTGTTCGTGGGTTAAGTCATTTTTGGCCTGCGGATATTGTTGCGGTGGGCTATGTGGAGCCGGGTAAGGACTCGGTGACCTTACTAGGTGAGGTTGTTGATAAAGAAACAGTCTCAGCATTGCGGTTAAGAAATGCGGGTGTTGTGCTACCTGAAGGTCAATCTTCTGGCGAGCGTTTTTTGTTAAAGATTGGTAATCGTGATTATTTTGGCCTAGATTATAGGTGGGTCAACGGCCCTTGGATGGCTGAAGAAATAAGGCCCGTGAATGTGGTGGCCATTGAACGGCGTGAATGGGGACATTTTTACGGTTACTTGAGCGCTGTTAAAGAGGCAGGTGAACTAGTTGCAAAGGGTGACCCTGCATGGAATGAGTTACAACAGCGTCTGGAACGAAGTAATAGCTTGGTAGCTCAAATTAAGAAGATTGAAAAGCATGCAATTGGGGATATTAATCATGCGCTAGAGTCGCTCCGTCTAGATGAGCGTCAATTAGACATAGATGGTATTGCCGAAGGCTCGTTACAACACCAAGAAATAGCAGAGTCACGCCAAGCTTGGAATGAGCAATACAAAGTGTTACAAGAAAGGTTGGAAGGTTTGTATAGGGCGCTTAATCGAGATCAGATCACAATGATGATGTCAGATGGCCGTGAAGTTGAAATCCCACTGGCAAAAGTGGTTGATGCATACCGCCCAAATGCAATGAGTAGACTTGATAAATTAGGTTTTTATTTCAATGAGGTATGGAAGTTTGTATCGGGTGATCCGCGTGAAGCGAACACAGAAGGTGGCATTTTCCCTGCTATTTTTGGCACAGTAATGATGGTCATGATTATGGCAGTGTTGGTAACACCATTTGGTGTGGTGGCCGCTGTGTATTTGAAGGAGTATGCAACCCAAGGACCAACGATTCGCTTAATCCGTATTGCAGTGAATAATTTGGCGGGTGTTCCCTCAATTGTCTATGGCGTCTTCGGTTTAGGTTTTTTCGTCTATTTTCTGGGTGGTAATATTGACGAGTTGTTTTTTGAAGCAAGCTTGCCTTCACCAACATTTGGTACGCCGGGATTATTGTGGGCTTCATTAACATTGGCTATTTTGACTGTACCAGTAGTTATTGTGGCGACTGAAGAGGGGCTCTCCCGCATTCCGCGTAATATTCGTGAGGGTAGTTTGGCCTTAGGTGCAACTAAAGCTGAAACGCTATGGCGAACAGTATTACCGATGGCGGCGCCTGCAATGATGACAGGATTAATTCTGGCCGTGGCACGTGCAGCTGGAGAGGTTGCACCATTGATGATGGTGGGTGTGGTGAAATTAGCGCCGGCCTTGGCAGTTGATACAGTGGCACCTTATTTACATTTAGATCGTCAGTTTATGCATCTGGGTTTCCATATTTATGATGTAGGATTCCAAAGCCCAAATGTAGAAGCGGCAGAGCCTTTAGTTTATGCAACAGCCTTATTATTGGTTTTGATTATTGTTGTGTTAAACATCACCGCAATTAGTATCCGTAATCGCTTACGTGAAAACTCCAAAGCAAGTGAGAATTAAGATGGAAGAAACGAAGGTAAGACACACTACAGCGGCACGTGCCATTGATATTGCATCATTGCCGCGCGGTAAAAAGCTTGATATGGCCAACGAGTCTACTTGCATAGAAGTGAATGACTTCAATTTGTTTTATGGCAATAAGCAGGCTTTATTTGATATCAATATGAAGGTTGCTAAGAACCGTGTGACTGCCTTCATTGGGCCTAGTGGTTGTGGTAAATCGACATTATTACGCAGTTTTAACCGGATGAATGATTTGATTGATTCGGTTAAAATAAACGGTGAGATGTTACTTGATGGCGAAGATATAAATAAGCCTTCGGTAAATGTTGCAGACTTACGGCGCCAAGTGGGTATGGTTTTTCAAAAGCCAAACCCATTTCCTAAGTCTATATATGAAAATGTAGCTTATGGTCTTCGCTTGCAAGGGGTTAATGACCGCTCAACCTTAGATAAGGTAGTTGAAAAATCATTGAAAGGGGCAGCCCTATGGGATGAGGTTAAAGATCGACTTCAAGAGTCTGCAATGGGAATGTCGGGCGGGCAACAACAGCGTTTAGTGATTGCGCGTGCTATTGCAATTGAACCCGAAGTGTTGTTATTGGATGAACCTGCTTCGGCGCTGGATCCCTTGTCGACTTTGAAGATAGAGGAGTTGATTTTTGAACTTAAAGATAAATATACCATCGTTATTGTGACTCATAATATGCAGCAGGCGGCTCGTGTTTCAGATTACACAGCCTTTATGTATATGGGTAAAGTGATAGAGTTTGGGGCGACAGATGAGCTATTTACCAATCCGACAAAAAAACAAACGGAAGATTATATTACGGGCCGTTATGGATAAGGTGGTTTAGATTAATTAGGAGTATTTATGGCGACAACATCACAGCATATTTCTCAGCAGTTTGAGAAAGAACTACAAGATATTCGTTCATCGGTTTTGACTATGGGGGGCTTAATTGAGCAACAGGTTGAAAATGCACAAAAGGCTCTCTTAACAGGCGATAGTGAATTAGCACGCTCTGTTATTTCTCTTGATGATGAAGTCAATGCGCTAGAAGTCAGTATTGATGAAGAATGTATTCAAATTATTGCACTTCGCCAGCCGACGGCTGGTGATCTGAGGCTTATTGCTGGGATATTAAAAACCATTACAGATCTAGAGCGTATTGGTGATGAGTCGGTCAGCATTGCTCGAATGGCTATGAGCTTATCAGAAATAGATCGGCCAAAAACTAACTACCGTGAATTACAGTCACTAGGTAAGCATGTATTAAGCACGTTACGAGATGCTCTAGATGCCTATGCTCGTTTAGATTCGAAAAAAGCAATCAAAGTGGCTCACGAAGATCGTGAAATTGATGCGGAGTACGAAGGTATTATTCGTCAATTGATTACTTATATGATGGAAGACCCTAGAACGGTGGGCAAGGCTATTAATATGATGTGGTCAGCGCGTTCATTAGAACGTATTGGAGACCATGCTTCTAATATTTGTGAACACGTCATTTATTTGGTTGAAGGTAAAGATGTGAGGCATTTAAGCCTTGAAAAGATGAAAGAAGTAGTCAAAGGAAAATAGTTAATCTTAAATTTGGTTATAAATTAGAGCTTACGCTCACTATTGGCTTTTTTATATTTGAATTGAAGTATTAGATAAGTTTTTTTATTTTACTGGCATGTACTAGGCGACTCATACAAACTACTGTGATGAATAAGCAAGACTCCCCCACAATTTTAGCGGCAATAGATTTAGGATCGAATAGTTTCCATATGATCATTTCACGCTTGCGAGATGATCATTTTCAAGTTGTCGATAAATTACGCGAGATGGTTCAGCTCAGGGCTGGTCTCGATGCTCAGGGATGTTTGAGTGAGGTGGCGCAAGATCGAGCTATTGCCTGTTTAGAGCGTTTTGGTCAGCGAATAAAAGATTTACCTAAAGAAAGTGTTCGGGTTGTGGGAACTAATACTTTACGTATCGCTAAAAATAGTGATTCTTTTTTGCATAAGGCTAATAAGGCATTGGGCCATTCGATTGAAATAATCACAGGCGAAGAGGAGGCACGTCTAATTTATTTAGGTGTTGCTCAGACCCTAATTTTTGATGACTCACGTCGTCTAGTAATAGACATTGGGGGCGGAAGTACAGAACTTATTATAGGTGAAAACTCTGTTGGTTTAGAGCGAAAAAGTTTGGAAATGGGTTGCGTAAGTTATTCAAAACGTTTTTTCCCTAATGGAGAATTGTCTGCATTAAGGATGAAGTTAGCTATTATTGCTGCAGGTACGCACTTGCGATCTATTCAAAAAAAATACCGTGATATCGGCTGGTCTGAAGCAATTGGTGCTTCAGGGACAATTCGGTGCGTTGCTCATATTGTTAGGGACAAGGGATGGTGTGGGGATGGCATGATCACTCTTGAAGCTCTTAATAAGCTGATTGAATATATGGTTGACCAGAAACAAATGAAGGCCATACTTTTGGAGGGTATGACTGCTGAGAGAAGCTCTGTTTTGCCCGGTGGAATCGCGATCTTAAAGGCGGTATTCAATCAATTAAAAATTGATAAAATAATCGTGTCCAATGGCGCTCTTAGAGAAGGGTTGTTGTATGACTTGTTAGGTCGTATTAACCATGATGATGAGCGCGAACGAACTGTACAGACTTTGGTAAGACGTTATCATGTCGATGAGGTGCAATCAGTTCGTATTATTCTGATGCTGGATAATTTATTTGAACAGGTAGCTGAGACTTGGCATTTAAACGAAAAGCACCGCCATTCCCTTCATTGGGCGGCGAAATTACATGAAATTGGCTTATCGATTTCTCATGACCATTATCAAAAACATTCTTATTACTTATTAGCCCATTCACACCTACCTGGCTTTTCGCGTGAAGAACAGGGTGTTTTAGCCATCATGGTTCGAGGGCAACGCCGTGCTTTCCCGAAAAAACATATCAAGACGTTACCCTTGTCATCGCAATTATTGACTCAGCGCCTAACAGTCCTGTTGCGTTTAGCAATGGTGTTTAATCGAGGTCGATCTGTTGTTGGTAGTATTCCCCTAACAGTAAATGATACCCCAAAAGAACTTCAGCTTTTTTTACCGGAAGGGTGGCTAACTGCTCACCCATTAACCGAAGCAGATCTACAGCAAGAAATGAATTATTTAGAGGATGCAGGTATTCCGATAGCGCTGAATTAAAAGTATTCAGTCAGTATCACAGTTAACCAAAATGTCATCAGTTAAAGGTAAAGATTGACATAATAAAATTTGCCCCTTTTCTATATCGCCCTTAGATAAAATTTCACTATTTCGCATAGCCACATCACCAGTAACTTTGGTGACAGTACACATCCCACACCTAGCTTTTTGACAAAAATAAGCAGGCTTTAAATTATGTGCCAGCATACTTTCTAAAAGTGTTTTATCTCCAAGGTAAGGCACGGAGTGTTGTTCACCATCAAGAATGGCATTGAATGATTTAATATTAGTATTTATAAGCGTTTCTGGGTCTAGTGTCGATTCAGCGTCAGAAATAAATCGTTCAATAAAAATTGTTTTATCATCAACTCCCAACTCTTGTAAAACGCTTTCAGTTAAATCCATAAAAGGACCTGGGCCACAAATGAAGAAGTCCTGTTGTATTCTGCTGTCGATGAAGTGCTCAATGACTATCTTATTGACACGGCCATTGTCGCTACTTAGGTGGTGAAGGCAATTGAATCGATCAGGGTATTCTTT
>TARA_B110000259_G_scaffold49022_1_pt1 | contig 25292 bp, 34 predicted proteins | sample TARA_B110000259 | Tara Oceans TARA_B110000259 (sample SAMEA4397649) | marine metagenome | biome: Polar Biome; feature: [SRF] surface water layer (ENVO:00010504); material: water (ENVO:00002006), including particulate matter (ENVO:01000060) such as... | depth 5 m | reverse complement strand
GGTGGTAGAACAGTAGGTGCTGGTGTTGTATCAAAGGTGATAAAGTAGAAATGAGAAATAACATCGAAGTAATAAAAATATCATTAAAATCTTTTGATAATAATATTTTAAACAGAGCTATTACTGAAATAGTTTCTACGGTTAGAAGAACTGGTGCTGCAATTAAAGGCCCAGTCCCCCTTCCAACTAAAATTAAGAAATTTACCGTTCTCAAGAGTCCTCATGTTAATAAGGATTCTAGGGAGCAATTTGAGATTAGGTCTTATAAGAGATTATTGATTATTATACCAACCTTGCAAACTGTTGACGCTTTAATGAAGCTAAATCTTTCTGCAGGTGTGGATATTAAAATGTCAACAAAGTAATAATTTAATAAAATGTTAGAATTAGCTGGTAAAAAAATAGGAATGAGTCATTTTTTTGATGAAAATGACAGGATGATACCTTTAACTTTTATAGAGCTTCATGACGCAGCTGTAATAGACGTCACTAAGTTGGATAAGTCTGGTAACTCTCTTACTTTGGTTGCTTATAACAAAGCTGCTAAAGATAAAAACATTCCAAAAAATCTTTTAGGTATATTTAAGAAGAAAAAAGTTGGTAATTATAAGAAAATTTTCGGCTACCAAACTGAAAAATCCCCAAAATATAAGGTTGGCGATATAATTAATCAGTTTGATTTTATTAAAGAAGGTGATAAGGTTGCTGTCACTGGCGTTTCTATTGGTAAAGGTTTTGCTGGAGCTATGAAGAGGCACGGTTTTGCCGGTTTGGAGGCTAGTCATGGTGTTTCTGTTTCTCACAGATCTCATGGTTCTACAGGTCAATGTCAAGATCCTGGTAAGGTTTTTAAGGGTAAAAAAATGGCTGGTCATATGGGAGCCTCTAAGATTACTACAAAAAATTTAGAGGTAATTATTCTTGATCAAGAAAAAAAAGTTGTCGCTGTGAAGGGTGCAATTCCTGGTAGCAAAAGATCAGATGTGTTCATTAGAGTAAATTACTAAATTGAAATTTGTTGTTTAGAGTTTAAAAAACTCTGTGTTATTATATAAAAATGGTAAAAATAAAAGTCATTAATTTTAAAGATAGTTCTATTTCTGATGAGGAAGTAAAATTAATTCATGAAAAATCTTCAGATACCTTGTTGTCATTTGCTTTGAGAAGCTATAGAAGTAGTGTGAGATCTGCAACTGCAAGAGTTAAAGAAATGTCTGAAATATCCGGGACTACTGCTAAACCCCATAGTCAAAAAGGTACCGGTAAAGCAAGACAGGGTAGCAAAAGGTCTGTACAATTTAGAGGTGGTAGATCTTGTTTTGGACCTAAGGGTAGAATTTTTGAGTTTGATTTACCAAAAAAAATGAAGAAAAAAGCCATATCTGACGCTCTATTTTCTAAAATAGAAGATAATAAATTATTGTTATTATCTGATGTTGCTATGGAAAAGCCTCAGACAAAAAATGTAGTAAAGTTTATTAAAGATAATAAAATTGAAAATTCTGTTTATTTTTATAATGGATCAGATAAAAATAATGAATCACTTGTTAAATCTATAAAAAATATTAAGAATTTTCATTGCAAGTCCGTTGATTCTTTGAATATATATGATTTATTTAGTTTTGATAAAATTATCTTACAAAAGGAAGTGTTAGATAATATTGGTAAATATTTACAAATAGAAGCTTAATTAGAGAAATATGTCAGATTATAATGAAATAAAATCTTTAATATATACTGAAAAAACTAATCCTATGATGGAGGACGGTATCTATTGTTTTAAAGTTGCAAAATCTTTAACTAAAGATGAAATTAAGAAGTTAATATCTAATACATATTCTGTTGATGTTATTAGGGTTAATACTGCTAGTTACGATGGTAAAGTAAAAAAATTTAAAGGTAGATTAGGTTCTAGAAGTGGTTTTAAAAAAGCTTTTGTTAAAGTTAAAAAAGATCAAAAAATAAATTTTCAAGATTAATAGATGGCTATAAAAAATTATAAACCAGTAACTCCTTCATTGAGAGGTTTAAAAACTATTGACAGATCTGATCTTCATAAAGGATCTCCAATGAAGATTTTATCTTCTGGGCTAATTAAATCATCTGCTGGTAGAAATAATACTGGTAGAATTACTGTAAGGCATAGGTCCGTTGGTCATAAAAAACTATATCGTTTCATTGATTTTAAAAGAGATAGGTTTAATATCGATGCTGTAGTTGAGAGAATTGAATATGATCCTAATAGAACAGCTTTCATTGCCCTACTTAAATATACAGATGGTATTTACTCATATATTATTGCTCCAGGTAAATTAAATATTGGTGACACCGTCAAGTCTTCAAAAGATAAAACCCTGGATATTAATGTTGGCAACGCAATGCCACTTAAATTAATACCTATTGGTACTATTATTCATAATATTGAATTGAAGTCTGGTAAGGGTGGTGCTATTTCTAGATCTGCAGGATCTTATTCTCAGTTAGTTGGTAAGGATAATGGTTATGCTTTAGTAAAAATGCAATCTAGTGAAATTAGATTATTCTTACTCGATTGTATGGCTACTATTGGAGCTGTTTCTAATTCAGATAATAAAAATACTTCTATTGGAAAAGCTGGTAGAAAAAGGTGGCTTGGTATTAGGCCTACAGTTAGAGGTGTGGCTATGAATCCTGTTGATCATCCTCATGGTGGTGGCGAAGGTAGAACTTCTGGCGGTAGACACCCCGTGTCTCCAACTGGTGTTTTAGCTAAGGGTAAGAAAACTAGGTCTAAGAAAAAGTCCAATAGGTTACTTGTTAAATCAAGAAAGAAAAATTAATTAATTATTAAACATGTCTAGATCATCTTGGAAAATACCTTTTGTTGATCATTATTTACTAAAAAAAGTAAAGGATGCTACAGAAGGAACTGCAAAAAAAATTATTAAAACTTGGTCAAGAAGATCAACTATATTACCTCAATTTGTTGGCTTTACATTTTTGGTTCATAATGGCAGAAAATTTATTCCTGTTTTAGTTACTGAGGATATGATCGGCCATAAGTTAGGTGAATTTTCACCTACTAGAATATTTTACGGTCATGCTGGAAATAAAAAAGTTAAGAAATAAGTTATGGTTAAAAAAGATAATAAAACATATTCAATCGCTTATTTGCAGTCCGTTAAAACTAGTCCTTTAAAGGTCACTAGGGTTACCGGTGCTGTTACGGGTATGAAGGCTTCTGATGCAGTTAAATATCTTTCATTTTGTAATTTAAAAATGGCTGTCTATATTAAGTCTTTGATTTTATCAGCATTATCAAATGCAGAAAATAATCACAATATGGATATTGATGAATTGTATGTTGCAAAATTTGATATAGGTAAGGCTTTTACTTTAAAAAGGTTAGCAACGAGGGCAAGAGGTAGATCTAGCAGGATTTTAAAAAGGTTTTCTAATGTTAGGGTTTATTTAGCCGAGAAATAAATTAATTATTAAAAATGGGTCAAAAAGTTAATCCGATAGGATTTAGAGTTTTAAAAAATAAGAAGTGGAACTCCGTATGGTTTGATAAAAAAAACTATGCTAAAAATTTAATTGATGATATTAAGATAGCTGAGTTTATAGAGAAAAAGTATTCTCACTGCTATATTGATAGAAATAAAATTATTATTGAGAGGACTTCTGATAAGTTAAGTTTAATTATTCATACCTCTAGGCCTGGAGTAATTATTGGTAAAAAAGGATCTGATATTGAAAAAATTAGCAAAGAAGTAAAAAAAATAGCTGGTATGGAAGTCGATGTAAAAATTATTGAAATTGACAAGCCAGATGCAAATGCATCTTTGGTTGCTCAAAATATTGCTAGGCAGATAGAGAATAGGGCTAATTTTAAAAAGGTTATAAAAAGATCTATTCAGTCTACGATGAAACATTCTGTTTTAGGTATTAAGGTTCAGTGTTCTGGAAGATTATCTGGTGCAGAAATTGCCAGGTCTGAATCATATAAAGAAGGTTCAATACCGTTACATACATTAAGAAGTGATATTGATTATGCTATCGCTAATGCACACACAACTTATGGTATTATTGGTATTAAAGTTTGGATCAATAAGAGGTAGTATATTAATTTAGATTAAAATGTTAACACCAAGTAAAACAAAGTACAGGAAAAGTCAAAAAGGTGGCAAAAAAATTAAAGGTAATGCTACATCTGGAGATAAAGTATCATATGGTTCGTTTGCTTTAAAGGCCCTTAGTTCTGGAAAAATTAATTCTAGACAAATCGAGGCTGCAAGAAAAGTAATTACTAGATGTATGAAAAGAAAAGGTAAGCTCTGGATTAGAGTTTTCCCTCACACTCCTATAACTAGAAAACCTGCTGAAGTTAGGATGGGCTCGGGAAAGGGTAGTGTTGAATTTTATGCTATGAATATCAAACCTGGTAAAATAATATTTGAAGTAGACGGGGTGTCTGACGATGTTGCTATGGAAGCATTGCAGAAATCCTCTGGTAAGTTACCTTTTAAACTTAAGGTGATTCAAAGGGTATATTAGTTTTCCATATTTTTATTTTTGCAATCTTGGTTTTTATAATTAAAATCAATTGATTTTTGATTGATAAGCTTTATCTTTTAAAGATTGTAAATTTTAGATGTTTATAAATTTTATGACTGAAGATAATATTAAAATAAAAGATTTGTTAGCCGACGTAGTTTCTAAGAAAAAAGAATTACTAACTCTTAGAATTAAACGTTCTGCTGGTACTAGTGTTGATGTTAAGAGATTTAAAATCTTGAGAAAGGAAATATCTAGGTTATTGACTAAGGTAAATTTAAATAAATAAATGCGAGTAGAAGTATTAAGTATTATTGACAATAGCACTGTGAAGGTAATTTCTGTTATTAGAAAACAACATTCGAAATATAAGAAATTTATCAACGTTAAGAAAAAATATTTAGTTGATAGCAGTAATATCGACGTTACCATAGGAGATAAGGTTGAGATTGTTACTTCAAGACCTATATCTAAAAGAAAAAGGTGGAAAATATTAAATGTAATAAAATAGACTAGTTATGATTCAAATGCAAACTAAGCTCAATGTTGCTGATAATTCTGGAGCTAGATTAGTGAGGTGTATAAAGGTTCTAGGTGGTAGTAAGCATATGATAACAGGAATATCTGATGTTATTGTTGTTTCCGTTATTAATGTTACTCCTGGATCAAAGGTAAAAAAAGGTCAGGTTATGAAAGCTGTTATTGTGAGAACTAAAAGTCCTATTGTCAGAAAAGATGGTAGTGCTATTAGGTTCGATGATAATGCAGTTGTGTTGATAGATAATAATAGGGAGCCTGTTGGCACTCGTGTGTTCGGTTCAATTTCAAGGGAAGTCAGGCAAAAGGGGTTTTTAAAAATTTCTTCACTTGCTTCGGAAGTTTTGTAGATTATGACAAATAAATTTAAAAAAGATGATTCAGTTATTGTAATTTCTGGATCTAGTAAAGGAAAAAAAGGTAAAATTTTAGATATTCTGGGAGATTTTGCTATAGTAGAGGGTGTAAACTTAGCTACTATTCATAAAAAACCCACTTCTAATTCTGCTGGCGAGATTATTAAGTCTCCGAAAAAAATTCATAAGTCGAACATTTCTCATATTGAAGGAGGAAGTCCTGTTAAAATTAAATTTGTAACAGTCGATGGTGAAGGTAAGAAATTTAAAAGAAAAGTTAGGGTTTCTAGAAAAACTAGTAAAAAAATAGATTAGCATGTCTTATACAAAAGAACTTTATAATAAAACAAAGAAAGAAATTCAGGATCATTTTTCTTTAAAGAATGTAATGGAAATTCCCGTTCTTGAGAAGGTAAGCATCAATGTTGCAATTAAGGCTACTGATAGTAATAAAAATATACTTTCTTATATTGAAAAAGAGTTATCTTTGATAGCAGGTCAAAAGCCAATTGTTTCTATTGCAAAAAAGTCAATTGCTGGATTTAAGCTAAGGGAAAATTCTGTTATTGGTTACTATGTAACTCTTAGGAATAAAAAGATGTATGATTTTCTTGATAGATTAATTTATATTGCTCTACCAAGAGTTAGGGATTTTAGGGGACTGCCTGCTAAATCTTTTAACGATAGTTATCATTATAGTTTTGGCATTACTGATCAAAGTATATTTTTAGAGGTAGATCTAGACAATATTCTCAGAACATTTGGTATGGATATTAACATTGTAACTAATGCAAAAAGTAAGGAACAGTCTTTATATTTATTGAAAAGTCTGAACGTTCCTATTAATGCTAAAATTAATTAAGTAATATAATGGCGAAAAAGAGTGCTATATTAAGAAATAATAAAGTAAAATCTTTAGTAAAAAAGTTAGAGGTTAAGAGGACTGCATTGTCTAAGATAATAGGTGATCTTGAGGAGCCTTTTGAAAGTAGGTTAATGGCAATGAAAAAATTATCCGAACTTCCAAGAAATGGATCTAAAGTTAGAATTAGAAAGAGATGTGAAATTGACGGTAGACCTAGAGGTTTTATAGGTTATTTTGGTATGTCAAGAATTAATTTTAGGCATTATGCAAACTGGGGTAGAATTCCTGGGGTTAAAAAATCAAGTTGGTAAAATTATTATGAGTTTTGTAAATCATTCAGTATCAGATTTAGTTACTATTGTAAGAAATGGCTATATTGCTAATCGTAGCTTTGTATCATCTCCAATATCTAAGCTTCGTTTAGGAGTTTTAGCTATCTTAAAAGAAGAGGGCTACATTCTTGATTATATCGAGGATGAGGGTGGTGATCGCAACAGATTTAAAATATTTCTAAAATACCACAATAACAAACCTTCTTTAAGAGAGATCAAGGTTTATTCTACACCAGGAAGGAGGTTTTACTGTTCTTCTAGTGATATTCCAGTTATTAAGAATGGCTTAGGGGATTGTGTTCTTTCAACTAACAAAGGTTTAATGACCGGTTATAAGGCAAAAAATCTTTCCGTTGGGGGTGAAATTTTATTTTCAGTATTTTAATTATGTCAAGAGTAGGTAAGTTACCAGTAGAAGTACCCAGTGATATAAAGTTTAACGTAGAGGCAGATATTCTGCATTTTAGTTATAAGAGCCATTCTAGGTCTTATAAATTATGCAGAAATATTTCTATAGAATGTAAAGATAATTCTATCACTTTTGTTAAGAAAAATAATTCAAAACAAGCAAGGTCTGAATATGGTACGGATCGTAGCAATGTGTTCAATATTGTTAAAGGTATTAAGGAAGATTTTGTAACTGAATTAGAGGTTACTGGTGTTGGCTATAAATTTGACATCAATAAAGACTTGATAATTTTTAATCTTGGCTATAGCCATGAAATATTTTATCCATTACCAAGCTCGGTTGTAGCTGAATTTAAAAAGCCAAATATTTTAATTCTAAAATGTTTTGACAAAGAAATTTTAGGTCAAGTTTGTGCTCAAATAATGTCCTTTAGAAAAATTGAGCCATATAAAGGAAAGGGTATAAAGAAAAAAGGTTCTATTATACTAAGAAAAGAGGGTAAGAAAAAGTAATAGAAATTTTACTTTTAATTAATAGGTTTAAACAAAGTACCTTTGGTAAATAACTATTACAAAATTTAACTAATGTTACTTTAGTATATATTTTTTAGTAATTGTTTACCAAAGGTACTTTGTTTAAACCTATTATTAAGATATGAGTTTGCTATAATTTTGATATTTTAATTATGACATTTTTAAAAGGAAAGGAGTTAAGAAAAAACAGATCAAGAACAAAAATAAAAGTTCGAAATAAGTCTAACAGATCTATTGTAGCAGTTAAGAGAACTAACAAGAATATTTATGTTTATTTGAAGTCTCTAGAGGGAGCTGTAATTGAGTCATTCTCTTCTAAGTTAATTTCTGATAGTGATAGAAAGAAGTTAAGTGGCTTAGAGATTGCTACCTTGGTTGGAGGCAAATTTGCAGAAAAGTGCAAAAAAAACATTCAGCTAAAAGATAAAAAATTTATTTTTGAAAAAGGGGCGTATAAATATTTTGGTAGGGTAAAAAACATAGCTGAATCTTGTCGTGAAGCTGGAATATTATTATAACTTATAACTTATAACTTGATTGAATTAGACTATAATGGTAAAAAATAACAAAGAGAAACCTCAGAATGAATTTGCCGAGGTATTGGTAATTGTAAAAAAAGTTTCAAAGACTGTAAAGGGTGGTAAAAATTTCTCATTTTCAGCTCTGGTTGTGGTCGGTGATAAAAAAGGTCGAGTTGGTTATGCTAAGGGAAACGCAAGAGAGGTTATGGATGCAAGAAGAAAAGCTACTGAAGCTGCAAAAAAGAGAATGGTTAAGGTTCCTTTGAAAGAAAATAGAACAATTCATCACGATGTTACGGCTTATTCTTCATCGGCTAAGGTTCATTTAAGGATGGCACCCATGGGTACTGGTGTTATAGCTGGAGGTCCTATGCGTGCGGTTTTTGAGTGCGTTGGTATATCTGATATTGTTGCAAAATCAATAGGTAGCTCTAATCCATTTAATATTGTTAGAGCAACTTTTGATGCGCTAGATGAGTTAGCTTCTCCAAGAACTGTTGCAGAAAGGAGGTCTAAAGATGTATCTAAGATTGTTGAAATTAGAAATAACGTTTTAAGTTAATTTGCCATGGATAATATTTTAGGAAAAAAAATAATAATTACTCAAACTAAAAGTGCTTCTAAGTTGACTAAAAAGCAAAAAGCCAATTTAATTGGCCTTGGCTTAAAGAAGATTGGTAGTGAAGTTAGTTTCGTTTGTTCTGAAGAAAAGGCGGGCATGATGGATAAGGTCCTGCATCTTATTAATATAAAATTATCTTAAATTATGTCTTTGGATTTAAAAAATATTGTAACATTAGATAACAAAAAAAGAAAAAGAGTTGGTCGAGGCATCGGCTCTGGCACTGGTAAGACATGTGGAGGAGGTGTAAAAGGTCAAAAATCTAGATCCGGCGTTGCTATTAAATCATTTGAAGGTGGTCAAACCGCTATTTGTCAGAGAATGCCAAAAGTTGGCTTTTCAAGTCGAAAAGTTAAAAATTACAAGGTAATAAGTCTTGATTTGATAAAAAATTCTATCTCTAAACATAAGTTTGAAGATAGTTTGGTTACAAAAGAGATGTTAGTTAGTTTTGGTTTACTCAAAAATAAAGATCAGGTGATAAAGGTAATCGCTGGTAAGTCAAAATTTGATCTTAAAGTTAAAATAGAAGCTGATTTATTCTCTTCAAATATCGAAGATTTAATTAACAAAGAGGTTAGGTCTTAGTTTTTAATATTATAAAAATTGATTTATAATTCTTTTCTAAACAATATTACAATACTACTTAACTCAATTTAGGAGGTTTTCTTTAGGCATCTTGAGATATTTTAATTTTGTTTGTGGTAACGCACTCAGACTAAAATATTTTCTGACTTATATGGAGGGTAGGTTCTCGGTAATTTAAATTATTAACTGGATTTATAACGTAGTGAATAATCTTAAAAATAAAATATTATTTACAATTTTTATATTGTTGATATATCGTTTTGGTACCTTCATACCTATACCGGGTATTAATTCTGAAGTAGTTTCTAACTTCTTTAGTGGTGATGGAGGCGATGTTTTTGGCATGATAAACCTTTTTTCTGGCGGTGCTTTAGAGAGAATGAGTATATTTTCCTTAAATATTATGCCATATATTACTGCGTCTATTATAATGCAGTTAATGTCTTCCATGAGCAAGTCTTTAGCTGCTTTAAAGAAGGAAGGTGAGTATGGTCAGTCAAAAATAAATCAATATACTAGATATTTAACAATCTTACTGGCTCTGTTTCAATCTCTTGGTATTTATTATGCATTAGCTAACTCTAGTGAAAGCATATTTATTTCAGATTCTCAAATTTTTCTTTATACAACGGTTGTTAGTCTTGTTGGCGGAGTGGTTATGCTAATGTGGTTTGGTGAAAGAATCACCGCTAATGGTATAGGTAATGGTATATCTTTAATTATATTTGTTGGTATAGTTTCTTCCATACCCGCAACCTTTACTCAATTTATCGATTTGGCTGAAAGCGGGGTTCATTCTCCTATGTTTATAATATTTTTCTTCTTATCTTTTGTTTTGTTTGTTTACTTTGTTGTTTATGTAGAAAAGTCATACAAAAAAATAAAGATACACTACCCTAGTTCAGCAATGATGAGGATCAGTGGTATGAATGACTCATCATTTTTACCTTTGAAGTTAAATATTACCGGCGTTATACCTCCTATTTTTGCTAGCTCTATCTTGATGTTCCCATCTGTTATGACGCAGTTTGGAGATGGTTCTTCGGATGGTTTTTTATCTTTATTTAGGAGAGGAAGCGCGCCATATCTTATTCTTTTTGCTAGTCTAATCTTATTCTTCTCTTTCTTTTATTCCTCTATTATTTTTAATACTAAGGATGTTGCCCAAAACTTAAAGAAAAGTAATTGTTTTATTTTTGGTATTAGGCCTGGTGATAAAACTAGTCAATATTTGGATAAAATTATTGCAAGATTAACTCTGGGTGGAGGTATTTATTTAATTTTGGTATGTCTTATCCCTGAGATACTGACAACTGAATTTTCCGTGCCTCTGCATGTGGGTGGTACCGGTATATTAATTATTGTTAATGTAATTCTAGATCTGATTGCTCAGGTTCAGTCTCATTTAAACCCAGCAGCTCAAGGAGGTGGTGGCTCTACTAAGAGAAGGAGGGTTAGAGTAAGAAACTGATATGTTAATTATAAAGTAAATGGTAAATTTAATTTTTTTGGGTCCTCCAGGTTCTGGAAAAGGTACTCAGGCTAAAATTATATCTAATAAAATGTCTTTACCTATTATATCTACGGGCGATATTTTACGTGAAGAAATTATAAAAAAAAGTGATGTCGGATTAAAGGCCGCTGTTTTTGTGGATTCTGGTAAGTTAGTTCCGGACGAAGTAGTGATTTCTATGATAGAAAGGAGAATCTCAACTTCTGATTATAGTGATGGATTTATTATGGATGGCTTTCCAAGAAACTCTATTCAGGCAGAAAAACTAGATCATATGTTAGTCGCTATAGGCAAGAAGATTGATAGCGTTTTGGAGCTTAAGATAGATAGTGAGATTTTAGTACAGAGGATGGTAGCTAGGTTTACTTGTGGAAATTGTGGCGAGATTTATAACAAGCTGTTTAAGAAGACAAAAAAAGATAATATTTGCGACATTTGCAATTCCAGCGATTTTGTGTACAGAAAAGATGATAATGAGCAGGTTGTGAGATCTCGTCAGCAGGTTTACAATGATACTTCTGAAGATTTAGTAGAATTTTATTTAACAAAAGGCTTGATTTATAAACTAGATGCCTCAAAATCATCTGGCTTTATCACTGAAAAAATATTGAACTATTTTTTAAAAATAGACTTAGTAAATGATAATAATAACAATTAAATTAGATTAATTTTGGCTAGGATAGTAGGCGTAAATATTCCAGATAATAAAAGATTCGTAATTGCTTTAACTTATATTTTTGGTATTGGTAGTAATAGGGCGGAGTCTATTTGTAAAGAGTTGAAGATAGATACTAAACTCAGAACTTCACAATTAGATGAAAAAACTATTATCAAGGTTAATGCCCTGATGGTAAAAAGGTATAATAAGTTAGAAGGAGATCTTAAAAGAGATGTCCAGTCTAGTATAACTAATTTAATTAAAATAGGTTGCTACAAAGGCATAAGACATAGATCTAAGTTACCAGTAAATGGTCAAAGAAGTAAGACAAATGCTAGAACTAGAAAAGGTAAGAAATCTATAGCTGTAGCAGGTAAGAAAAAGATTTAATTTAGTTTAAATATGATAAAGAATAAAGAAAAGAAAGTTAAAAAAAGAAAAAATATATCAATAACTACTGGTATAGTAAAAGTTTGTGCAACTTTTAATAATACTATAATTTCTATTACTGATCTATATGGTAATGTTGTTTGTTGGTCATCCCCTGGTAAATTAAGTTTTAAAGGTTCTAAAAAGTCAACCCCTTATGCAAGTCAAGTTTCTGCTAAGGATGTTATATCTAGAGCTAAAGAGATGGGTTTAAAGAGCGTTTCTGTAGAGGTTAGGGGTCCTGGTGCTGGAAGGGAAGCTTGTCTTCGTGCCTTGCAAGAGTTAGATATTAATGTAAGTCGTATAACCGACAAAACTCATCACCCTCATAATGGATGTAGAGCTCCAAAACGTAGACGCGTATAATCTTATTATAAATTAAAAAATCATGACGATAATCAGAGATAGTTGGGAAAAGTTAAACAAACCTAATAATGTTGTTGTTGAAGATCAGTTAGATCCAGATAGAAAGGCTAAAATTACTTTAGAGCCTTTTGAAAAAGGTTTTGGCCACACTTTATGCAACACTCTTCGTAGGGTAATGTTATCATATATTAGTGGTTTTGCAGTCACATCTATAAAAATAGATGATGTTTTGCATGAATATGCTTCAATTGAGGGTGTTAAAGAGGATGTTATTGACATTATAATGAGCATCAAATCTCTTATAATCTCAAAACAAGACCCATCTTCATGTATTTTAAAGTTAGTCTCTTCAAAAGAGGGTGTTGTTCTGGCTTCTGATATTGAGACTCCTTCTGGTGTTGAAGTTTTAAATAAAGATCTTGTTATTTGTAATTTAAATAAGGGAGCTTCAATTAATATTCAGATGAATGTTGAGTTTGGTAGGGGTTACGCTCCAGCTAATGCTAAAAATAAAAAAGATCTACCAGTGGGTACTATCTTAATTGATACCGTTTTCGGTCCTGTAAAAAAGTTTAATTATAAAGTCGAGGATAGTAGGGTTGGTGATGCAATTAATTATGATAAGGTAGTAATGTCTGTCGAGACTGATGGCACTATTAAGCCTGCCGATGCAGTAGGTGTTGCTTCTAAAATTATTCAAGATCAGGTTGATATATTTATTAATTTTGATGTTGAGCCCCTACCTAAAAGTAATGATGATGGTGATAGCGAGGTTAAATTCAATAAAAATTTAATTAAAAGTATCGATGAGTTAGAATTATCAGTTAGGTCTTATAATTGCCTAAAGAATGAAAAAATTGTCTATGTTGGTGATTTGGTATCTAAGACGGAATCTGACATGTTAAAGACTTCAAATTTTGGTAGAAAATCTTTAAATGAATTAAAGGACAATCTTAAAGAAATGGGATTAAATTTTGGAATGAAATTGGAAAATTGGCCACCGGTAAATCTTGAGGAGTTATCTAAAGAAAAAAGTAAAGAATTTTAAAGATGAGACATAAGATTAAAGGAAGAAAGTTAAATAGAAATAGTTCTCACAGGAAAGCTCTTTTTAGAAATATGTGCAATTCTCTTTTTACGAACGAGTTAATTAGAACTACCTTACCTAAGGCAAAAGAAATTAGGTCTATAGCTGAAAAGATTATTACTATCTCTAGAAATGATAATCTATCTAATAGGAGGAGAGTAATTTCTATAACTAATGACGTTAAAGTAACTAATAAATTATTTTTAGAGATTGGTAAGATTTTTAAAGATAGAAAAGGTGGTTACCTAAGAATATTAAAAAATGGTTTTAGAACTGGAGATAAAGCTCCTATGGCTATAATTGAGTTGGTTGAAAAAACTACCCAAAAAGAAGAGGTAAAAGTGGCTGATAAAAAGAAGGTCGAAACTAAGAAAAAATCATAAATTAATCTAACGATGGTAAATATAATCGAAGAATTTCAGAAACAGCAGGTAATAAAGATTAATGAAAGTAGGGGAGGTTTGAATAAATTTGTTCCTAACTTTAAATCTGGAGACACTCTTGCTGTAAAATATAAAATTACCGAAGGTGATAATGTTAGATTGCAAACATTTACTGGTGTTGTGATTGCTAGAAGTAAAAGTTTTAATAATTTTTCTGCTACCTTTACCATTAGAAAGATGAGTGGTAATATTGGTGTTGAGAGAAAATTTATTCTTTATTCTGGAGTTATTGCTGAGATTAAGCTCTTAAAAGAGGGTGTAATTCGCAGATCAAAGTTGTATTATTTAAGAAATCTAACGGGTAAGGCCGCAAGGATTAGAGAAAAAATCTCTAATTAGTCTTGTTGAGATAGGATTCTGTAAATTAAGAGGCACATTATATTTAAAACTACCTTTTAAAGTTAAATTATAAGAGAATAAGGTTAAATTGTTTATCGATTTTATACCGAAGTATCTTATGTTAAAACTCATCTTAAGACAAGTAATATACCCATATTTCATGAAGCTTTTTTTATTGATGTTAGATAAAAATAAATTGTTTAATTTTTTAACATAGTTTTTTAAGACGTATTTTGCTCTTATGTAAACTCTAGTTTTTTTATCTAACTTTTTCTGTAAATTATTAAAATCTCCTGCAGTGATGTCATCAATCCTTTTCTTTTATAACAAAAATCATTAACAAAATCTAAGTATAAACCTTAATATGACATCAGTTTTTTAAATTTTAACCTTAAAATTCTTTGCTACATAACGTGTTATGAAGGGGATCCTCTATTATTTATATTGGGACCGTTTTTTAATAATTTATAGCTATTTTAAGAAATGGCATCTTAATTTGAAAACTAATAATTTTATCAAAATATTTTAAGATAAACTTTGGTATTACTAACTTTTTAGGCTAAAATACTACAATATTCTTTATATCGCTAATGATATCCTCAGATCAAATTAGAGCAAGATTTCTAAGCTATTTTGCTAAAAATGGTCATAAAATCTTAGATTCTTCACCATTGGTACCTCAAAAAGATCCAACCTTGATGTTTATTAATGCTGGGATGGTTCCATTTAAAAATTACTTTTCTTTTTTGGAGGAGTCTGAATTTTCAAGAATTGCAACCTCGCAAAAATGCGTAAGAGCTGGTGGTAAGCACAACGATCTTGCTAATGTAGGGTTTACATCAAGACACCATACTTTTTTTGAAATGCTTGGTAACTTTTCTTTTGGAGATTATTTTAAGGAGGAGGCAATTTTTTATGCTTGGGATTTCTTAACTAATGATTTAAAAATTTCGAAAGAAAAGTTATTGGTTACAATTTACCATACTGACGAAGAGTCTTTTAATTTGTGGAAAAAGATTAGTAACTTACCAGATAAAAAAATTATTAAGATCTCTACTGATGATAATTTTTGGTCAATGGGTGATTCCGGACCTTGCGGACCATGTTCTGAAATTTTTTATGATCATGGAGAGCATATTTTTGGTGACGTCCCTGGTTCAAAAGATGAAGATGGCGATAGATTTGTTGAAATTTGGAACTTAGTCTTTATGGAGTTTTTAAAAGATATAAATGGTGACATAACATCTCTTCCAAAAAAATCAATTGACACTGGCATGGGTCTTGAAAGAATTACGGCCGTTATGCAGTCAGTTCATGACAATTACGAGACTGATTTATTTCAAGACATTGTTAGAGATATTGAGAGTAAAATTTAATTAGTTGCATCATCGGCTTGAATAATGTAGCAAATTACTGCAAAATAAATCAAAGCAATTTAAAAGCCACATCTAGTTTTAAAATTCAATATCGTTACATTAATATTTCAGATTTATGGTGCGTATTCTACAGGCTCTGTTGCACCTACAAACCACAGACACAAATATCCAATTTTAGACACGTTACGCCATAAGAGTAGCATAATTCTCAAAAACAGATTTCTTTATATTAAATCTAAATATCTATCCTTTTTGAATCATTCTAATATTCTAAATAACTGAGATAGTATTTTTTGCTGAATGAAAATTCTTAAATCCTAACATAGGTTTATTTCTTTTTTTAATAAATCTATGATCTTGATCAACTATATTGTTAAGATATTTAATTTGCTTAATCTCATATTGATTTCCTTTCTTCTCCCTTCTTCTGGTAGCTTATTATGTATAAATTTTTTATTGGGAGTTTTGATTAATTTGATGATTAAGAATTTTAGGATTGAGTCAGATTTTACTAGATGCGATAGATCTTTATATCCACATATAATTTTTCAAAAAGACTGAAGACTTTAAAATTTAAAACTACCTTTGATTTTTTAATAGAACAATATAAAATGATACCAAAACTTTTTTATAAAAACCCTCTTCACTATTTAAGTTAAATAAACAATGAGTGTGCTTTAGTTTGTAAGTTTATGCTAATTATGATATAAAATATCTTGCTAAATTATCTATTTTTAAATGATAATTGGTGTTGCGCTACTTTCCATATATAATAGAGCGTTTATACTTCTTGTTTTTAGCTAAATACACCCTGATATTGAGTATAAATTTTTAACAAAAACTAATTTACCTAAATATCTCGCTATTAGATAGGAGTTGGTATTAAATATATTTATAAATTATTGTTATAATTTAGTTGGGCGTTCTTTTTGGCAACATATATTAATGCTATATTTGTGGTCTGATTATTACTACTATGTTAAATATTATTTAAAAATAAATAAATCACTTAATTATGAATTTCTTAGTTCTTATTTTAGATAAATTTTTATTATATTTAGATCATTTAGGTCAGAATTTTCACTCTTCTATACCAGGTGCAATCGATCTCTTTAATTTTATTCCATATTTTAATTGGATATTGTTATTTGCGGTAATATTTTTTGCCTACAATCAGTTTTCAATATTTTCTTGGCTATTGATAGGTTTACCTATTTTGATTCAATTTCAGCCTGATTTAATCTCTTTTGTTTGGTACATTGTTTTAACCTTAGTTATTAGTATTCCTGTATTTCGTCGGAACCTGATTACTTTACCAATTTTCTTATTTATTAAGTTTGCTAACTTAATACCTAATATTTCAAAAACTGAATTAACAGTTTTGAAGTCTGGTACTGTATGGGTTGATGGTCAGTTATTTTCAGGAAAACCTAACTTTAAAAAGATATTTGCTGAAAAATATCCCTCTCTTTCTAAGGATGAAAAAAGTTTTATTGACAATGAGGTTGAGGAATTGTGTAGAATTTCTGATGATGAAGAAATTTATAGTAAGGGAGATTTACCTCCAAGGGTTTGGAAATATTTAAAAGAAAATAGGTTTTTTGGTATGATAATTCCAAAAGAGTATGGAGGTTTAGAGTTTTCCGCTTTTGGTCATAGTTCTGTTATTGAGAAGTTATCTTCTAGGTCTGCTCCTCTTGCAATTACTGCTATGGTACCAAACTCTTTAGGGCCTGCTGAACTATTGTTGCATTATGGTACTAAGGAGCAGAGAGAATATTACTTACCTAGGCTAGCTTCTGGAGTTGATATTCCTTGTTTTGCCTTGACTGAAGCGAATGCTGGTAGTGATGCAGCATCGATTTCTTCTTATGGGGTTTTATTTAAAGATTCGGAGGATGCTATTAAAATTAAATTAAATTGGAGTAAGAGATATATTACTCTTGGTGCTGTAGCAACGGTTATCGGCCTTGCTTTTAAATTAAAAGATCCTGATAATTTACTAGGTAGAGGTGAAGATCTTGGCATTAATTGTGCCTTAATACCCCACAAAACTGAAGGTGTTGTTCAAGGTAGAAGGCACGATCCATTGGCTACACCTTTTATTAATTCTCCAATTGATGGTAAGAATGTTATAGTTTCTATTGACGCTATAATTGGAGGTATGGATGGAGTTGGAAAGGGTTGGGAAATGTTGATGGAATCTCTAGCTGCTGGTCGTGGAATATCACTTCCTTCTACTAGCTCTGGTGGTGCAAAAGTGATTTCCAGGTATATTGCTAACTATGCCTTTATTAGACATCAATTTGGCCTACCTATAGTAAAGTTTGGATCAATTGAAAAGGTTCTGGCTCGAATATTTGCTAAAACCTATACATTAGATGCTCTTAGATGTTTTACTGCTGGAGCGGTTGATTCTGGAGCTAAGCCAGCGGTTGTTACTGCTATTGCCAAATATCATGCAACAGAAATGTTTCGTGACATCACTAAGGATGCAATGGATATTGCGGCTGGAGCTGGTATTATTAGGGGTAAACGAAACTTACTTGCTAATGCCTATTTTTCTGCGCCAATCGGAGTAACTGTTGAGGGATCCAATATAATTACTCGTAGTTTAATTCAGTTTGGGCAGGGTGCTATTATGTGTCATCCATATCTTTATCGTGAGAATGAAGCTTTGCAAAACAATGATCTAAGAGGTTTTGATTTATACTTATCTGCTCATTTTGGTTACATCATCCGTAATAAGGTAAGAATGATATTATTGTCACTCACTCGTGGATATTGTCATATTCCGAGCAGAATGTTTGGTCTTACTGCTAGATATGAAAGAAAGTTAGCTTGGGCCTCCGCTTCTTTTGCTTATTTTGCTGATTTGGCTATTATAAAATTTGGCGGTAACATCAAAAGAGAGGAGAAAATAAACTCTAGATTTGGCGATATTTTATCATATATGTATCTTTCTGTCTGTGTTTTAAAGAAATATCAGTGTGATGGTGGAAATTTTAAGGAGGAAAAATTTGTAAGATATATTTTGGATGATCTCTTGTTGAGTATAGATCATGCTTTTAGTGGTATATTTAAAAACTTATTTACAAACCCACTATTAAAAATAAGTATTGCGCCATTTTATTTGCTATTTAAGGTGAATCCATTTTCTTTTGGCTCAAAAGATGTAGAGGAAAGTTCTATTGTTGAACAATATTGCAAATCTGGATCTTTAAAAGATAAATTGACGTCAGGGATTTACTTGCCAGAAGATAAAAGTGAGGTTTTAGGTAGGTTAGAAAATGCCGTATCTTTATATGAGAAAACTATTAAATCTAGAGATAGAATTAAATTATCTATTAAGAATAAGAAGTTGCCAAAAAAACCAATAAAATTGTTACTTGATGACGCCTTGCGTAACAGCATCATTTCCCAATATGAGTTTGATATGCTGAAGGAGAGTGAGAGCGCTTTATATGATTCTATATTGGTAGATGATTATAAAATTCTTGGTAATAATGCTTCTAATACTTAAGTAGAGTTTTTTGCAACTGAAATAGTTTTTTTAGATGAACTCTTATCTAAATTTTATAATTTTTTGGTACAATACTGACATCTTCCAGTTATTTTTTGCAAATATTAGGTAAGAAATATTTTGCTATATTTCTTATTTCAAGGTAGCTTCTGGCATAATACTAAGACCCACCTTAAAAACTATGTTAAAAAACTAAACAATCTTATTTTGATCTTTTTACCTATCATCTACAAAAATACTTGTGAAATACGGACATATTCCGGTCATTTTTTATAAATGACAGGTAAAAATATTTTAATATATTGTTTATTTTAAGGTTAATTTTGGTATAAGTTAAGATTTTAATTGATTTACGCCTTGTTGTTTCTTAAAAAGTAACTATATAGATAGTATATTGGTAAGTTATTTTATTTTTTTAAGGTATTTAATTACTTGATAAAATGAATATGAATAACGTTTTTAATTTATTTAATTTTTTAAAATGGGAAAAATAATAGGTATTGATTTAGGAACTACAAATTCTTGTGTAGCAATTATGGAGGGTTCTGAGGCAAAAGTTGTTGAAAATATAGAGGGTAATAGGACTACACCTTCAATTGTTGGTTTTATTAAAGCTTCTGACGAAAGAGTTGTTGGTGATCCAGCAAAAAGACAGGCTGTAACTAATCCAGAAAATACAATTTTTGGTATTAAGAGATTAATTGGTCGTCGTTTTAAAGATCCAAAGACTCAACAAGATCAAGAGTTGGTGCCATATAAAATTGTTAAATCTAGCAATGGTGATGCTTGGGTAGAAGTTAAAGGTGAAAAATATTCTCCAAGTCAAATTTCTGCAATAATTTTAACAAAAATGAAGGAATCTGCTGAAAAATATCTTGGTGAGGAAGTAACAGAGGCTGTAATTACGGTTCCTGCATATTTTAACGACTCTCAAAGACAAGCAACAAAAGATGCTGGTAAAATCGCAGGACTTGATGTAAAGAGAATCATTAACGAGCCAACTGCCGCTGCACTTGCTTACGGTCTTGATAAGAAGGAGGGTCAAACTATTGCGGTTTATGATCTTGGTGGTGGTACATTTGACGTTTCGATTCTTGAGATTGGTGATGGTGTATTCGAAGTAAAATCAACTAATGGTGACACTTTTCTTGGTGGTGAAGATTTTGATATGAGAATTTTAGAATTTTTGCAAGAAGAATTTAAGAAAGATTGTTCAGTTGATTTATCAAAAGATCCTTCAGCTCTTCAGAGGTTAAAAGAGGCTGCTGAAAAGGCAAAAATTGAACTTTCTTCAACCACAGAAACTGAAATTAATTTACCTTATATTACTGCTGATGCTTCTGGTCCAAAACATTTAAACATCAAATTAACTAGGGCAAAATTAGAAAAATTAGTTGATGATCTATTGGATCGCACAATGGAACCTTGTAAAAAAGCTTTGAAAGATGCTAATTTAGAGGCAAAAGATATCGATGAAATCGTTTTGGTTGGAGGTATGACCAGAATGCCAAAAGTTATCGAAGTGGTTAAAAAGTTTTTCGGAAAAGAGCCAAATAAGAGTGTGAATCCAGATGAGGTTGTTGCTCTTGGTGCCGCTATTCAAGCTGGTGTTTTACAGGGAGATGTTAAGGACGTTCTTCTTCTAGACGTCACTCCATTGTCTCTTGGTATTGAAACTGCTGGCGGTGTATTTACTAGATTAATTGACAGAAATACAACTATTCCAACTAATAAGAGTCAGGTTTTTTCTACTTATGCTGATAATCAAACGGCAGTAACTATTAAAGTTGCTCAAGGTGAGAGAGAATTATCTGCACACAATAAATTACTTGGCGAGTTTAATCTCGAGGGTATTGCTCCTGCTCCAAGAGGTATGCCACAAATTGAGGTTACTTTTGATATTGACGCTAATGGCGTGGTAAATGTATCTGCTAAAGATAAGGCGACCGGTAAAGAGCATAGCGTTAAAATTCAATCTTCTGGAGGTTTATCTGATGAAGAGGTTGAAAAAATGATAAAGGATGCCGAATCTAATAGTGAGGCTGATAAGGAGAAGAAGGAATTAATTGAAGCTAAAAATAATGCTGATAGTTTAATTTATTCTACTGAAAAAAGTCTCGCAGAACATAAGGATAAAATTGACGAATCTATAAAGTCTGACATTGAAGATAAAATCAAAGATCTTAAGGATTTTATTGCCAAAGAGGATTCTAAAGCCGATGAAATTAAATCAAAAACTGACGAACTAACTCAATCCTCTATGAAGTTGGGTGAAGCTATTTACAAGGAGCAACAAGAGTCGTCTGGTGCCGCCACTGACCCTTCTGGATCTGAAGAAGGTTCTAAGAAGGGTGGTGCAAATGATGATGTCGTCGAAGCTGAATATGAAGAGGTAAATGAGGGCGATGATGATAAGAAAGCTAATAATGGATAATTAATTTATATTTTAAAAAATTATATTCAAGTAACTCCCGTAAAAAGGAGTTATCTTGAAATTCATAATCAACATTATTGTACCAATAACAAAGTTTAACTACATATTAATTTTTATGTATCCCTAATATAGTTCCTTATCAAAGCAGTCAAAGATTGTTTGGACCCATTAATTTTCGCGTGGATTTTGCATATTGAGTTTGATCTTAAGTTTTTTTAGGGACATGAAATGACTTGAAGCTAATATATATAACTTGACTTAACTGTTATCAAAGTTCCAATAATGACCTTAGTAACTATAAAAAAAAGAGAAGATTTTTTAAGAATATCCAAGAGTAATATTAAATATTTTTCAAAGAATATTATTGTCACTTGTCAGAAGGTTGATGATGCAGACCTAATTGGTGACAATATTTGTCATATTGGTTATGTCGTTACAAAAAGAGTTGGAAACGCTGTATTTAGAAACAAAATAAAAAGAAGGTTGAGGCATATTTTTAGAGATAATGAGGAGATGATGAATCCTGATTTTTATTATATAGCATTTGCAAAGTCCAGTATTAAGAATGTCAAATTCATTGATATTGAAAGAGATGTTAAATTTTGTTTAAAGAGAATTAAGGAGAAGCTTGTTTAAAAATTAAACTGCCTCAATCATATAAAAGCCTTTTATGCTAATTGTTCATTTTAACTCTGCATATAACTGCGTAGTTAAAGTTAATAATGGTTATAATTAGGAGTTAAAGCTTAACTTAATTATAAAATTTCAATTTTATTCAGAAAATAGTTGACTGTTTTTAAATAATCTTAGAAAATTGATTTTCTAATCATTAATATTCCTTGGTAGCTCAGTGGTAGAGCAGTTGACTGTTAATCAATTGGTCGGGGGTTCGAATCCCTCCCGAGGAGCCATTTTAGACGATCGTCTGCATTTAAGAACATGTCAAAGGGCTTACGCATTATAAACACTAGCTTATCGCCATTCATGGATAAGTTCGGAAATAGTAAACTGATAATTCGCCTCTTTTCTTCAATATCCGAACTTTTGAATAATTCATGAGATTTTGAAGCTATCTCAAAGATGGTTGAAACATTCTGATTAAAGCTGTCATCTGCCTTTGATAGTTTTTGCAATCTTGTTTCCATATTTTGCCTTTCAACCTGCAAATCCGCTATTGTCTCGTTATATTCTTCTTTTGTAAAACCATCATCTAAATATAGTTCTCTTGCTTTCTTGATTCTGTTTTGGATTGCTTCGTATTGATTTTGAAGTTTTTTACTTTCTTGGATTTGGCATTGATGCTCTTTGTTTGAGCTTTTCTTTAATTCATCACCTATTTCAACCAATATATTCTTTGGTATTTCCATTCCTTTTAAAGCATCTTCAATCTGGGATAAGATCTTGTTTTCGTTTAGGTGATAGCAATAACTGCAATTACCTTGGCTCTTAGTTGGTCTCATATAGACATATTTGCCCTTTTTAAGCTCTGGGCTATAACTACACCCACAATGCTGACATTTAAGCATTCCTTTTAATGCAAAGGGCTTTTGAGTTCTTTTATATTTAGATTTTCTTCTGCCCTGCTTAACCGCTTGGCATTCATCAAATAGTTCTTTGGATATTAAGGTTGGGTGAATATGTTTATACAAAATGTCATTATATTTCATATAACCATAATAAAAGGGGTTTCTTAAAACCTTCTCAATTTGGCTTTTGGCAATTTTGCAATCTTTCTTACTTCTAAGCCCTGCTTTTTCAACCATAAGGCGCAAATCTTCCATTGAATATAAACCAGTTGCGTAATCCTCAAACATCTTTTTAACTAAATGACCTCTTTCTGGGTCAATATAAACCTCAACCTTTTCTTTCTTTCTATCAATTCTTGGCTTGTTTAAATAGCCAAGTGGTGAATCACCCAAAATTGTGCCTTCTTCTAATTTCTTCTTATTGCTTCTTTTAACATTGTCAGAAATTTTGTTGCGATAATCATTAGCCAGCAAAACATCAAGATTCTTTCTAAATTTGGCGGAGCTATCCATGTCTTTATGCTCAATAAATTCACTCTTAACATAATGAATTTCTAGTTTACCTAATTTAATCAGTTTTTGTAAATCAAGATATTGCTCGTCAAAGTCCCTTTGCAACCTGTCAACACAGTAGCATAGAATAGCAACCTTATTACTTTGTTTCTTGATGAAATTAACCATCTTAGAAAATTCTGGTCTTCCGCTAGCCGTTGAGCTTTCAACCACCTTAAACTGTTCTAAAACCTTAAATTCTTTCTTTATGGCATATTCAAAACAACTTTGAATTTGTGCATCTAATGAGTGACCATCTTCTTGATCTTTTGTTGATACTCTGGCAAAAATTACTGCTTTCATGGTTTTACTTTTTTATTATTTTCTTAATTCTATGTTTCAGATTGTCATCAATTCTAGCCTTAAAATTAAAGTTATCATTTATTACAACATTAAAGCTAAAAGTGTCTTTTATATTTATCTCCTTTTCTTCTAATTGCTTAAAAAACTTTTTATCATCAATCTTGCTGCCATACTTACCCAAGATATAAAGAATTGCTGAATCACCTGACTTTATACAAAAAGGATACTGTTTTAGCTTTTTAGCAAGAGGGTTGTATACTTCAGGCTCATTATTACTACCATAATATTCATAATTAAAATCGTCATAGGGGCGGTCTATGGTTGTGTAATCTTGGTATATCATATCAATAGGATCAATGGTCTTTCCGCAAATCTTAAAAGAATCCTCATCAATCTCTACCACACAACTACCAATATTTTTAATTTTACAAATAATAAACTCATAATCTATGGTTTCATTTCCACCAAAATAATCTCCGTGCCTAATTATAGATAAAACTGCCTTTATTTTTGGCTTATTCTTTCTTGAGGCTAGATAAATAGACACACCAACCGCAATTAAAGAAATAATAACAGCTAGCATTGTTCCAATTGTACTAATTGCCGCAAAGGTAAATTGATTGTCTTTAAAAAATTCTTCCATATTTAAAACTCGTTACATTTTTAATTAATCCTTCCAAGACTATAAAGCCAATATTAAATTATTCTAACTTAAAACCCTTCATTAATTTTGATCTGTCAATCATATAATCACCTCCATAATCTGACACTATAACCGCCATTGCATTTTTATGACCATAATTTTCACCCAAAGCAATTAAAAGGTTTGTTGTATTAGCTTGTTTTCTTGCTAACCTCGCCATTGAGTGCCTAAAAGAATGAGGTCTAAAATATTTTACATTACTAGCCTCAAAAGCCTTTTTAAAAATACTTGATCTTATCCAAGTCCCTGAACCCATAATATTATTTGATAATTCACGAATTGACCGCCCCTTGCTATCAAAACTTGAATCTATTCTTGGAAATAAATAATCATCATTCTTAAAGCCCTTTTCTTTTAATAAATTCCACCAGATAAGGACATTATCAACAATATCTTGAGATTGACCAACAAAAAAAGAAACTATATGTTTTTTGCGTTTTGTATCAACTAATTTTGGGTTTTGATCAAAAGCCCAAGCCTCATATTCTTCAAAATATCTTATGCTACAAATTCTAGTTGTCTGCAGTGCTGAAATCCTTGGTGTTGTGAGTAAACACAAGCTAATCATTGCTTTATCTCTTTTGTTGTTATCTGTTGATGATGGCATATTGCGTATAGTTGCAATAATATCTTTTACTAAATTTGATTCTTGATGACCAGTTGCAAGGGCGGTGTTTTTATCATTTTTGTTGGTTTGATCTGTCAACAGTTTTCCGGACACTAAATTTAAACAGATTTTAA
>TARA_B110000259_G_scaffold8037_1_pt1 | contig 26738 bp, 24 predicted proteins | sample TARA_B110000259 | Tara Oceans TARA_B110000259 (sample SAMEA4397649) | marine metagenome | biome: Polar Biome; feature: [SRF] surface water layer (ENVO:00010504); material: water (ENVO:00002006), including particulate matter (ENVO:01000060) such as... | depth 5 m | reverse complement strand
CTACCTTCATCGCTAGGATCATAATAATCCGTGCATTTGTACTCGAAATCAGCAGTATCAGACAACACTACAAAACCATGCGCAAAACCTGGGGGCACCCAAAACTGCTTTTTATTATCCTCCGATAGAATGACGCCTTCCCATTCCCCAAATGTTGCCGACCCTTTACGTATATCTACGGCGACATCATAAACCTCCCCAAGAACAACACGAACTAACTTGCCTTGTGGTTTGGTCTTCTGAAAATGTAAGCCTCTAAGGACTCCCCTAGCGGACCTAGAATGATTGTCTTGAAGAAATGGTAGGTCAATACCAGCCTCCTGTTCATATCTGACGGCTTGGAATGTTTCTAGAAAAAAACCTCTCTCATCACCAAATACGCGCGGCTCAATGATTACACAGCCTTTAAGCTTTGAATGGCTAATCTTCATTTATAACCACCCGCTACCTTAGAAAGATACTCGCCATAGCTGGTCTTCTTGAGCTTTTCGGCCTGTAACATTAAATCGGCTTGTGAAATCCAGCCATTGTGAAATGCAATCTCCTCTAGGCAAGCCACTTTTAAACCTTGACGATGCTCGACCGTTTGAACAAATTGACCTGCTTCCATTAAAGAATCATGAGTGCCTGTATCCAACCAAGCAAAGCCACGCCCTAATAACTCAACTTTGAGATCACCCCTAGCCTGATAGGCTTTATTAACATCGGTAATTTCAAGCTCACCTCGAGACGACGGCATAATAGACTTGGCAATTTGAACGACATCATTGTCATAAAAGTATAAGCCTGTAACAGCATAGTTTGATTTAGGGGTAAGGGGCTTTTCTTCAATCGAAAGAACTTCTCCTGCTTCATTAAACTCTACGACGCCAAAACGTTTGGGATCTTTTACATGATAACCAAAAATAGTTGCTCCACTCTCTTTGGATGACGCAACTTTTAAGTTATCAGAAAAGTGTTGCCCATAAAAAATGTTGTCGCCAAGGACCAAGGCTACCTTGCTCTCGCCAATAAACTCCTCACCAAGAATGAAGGCCTGAGCAAGGCCATCAGGACTTGGTTGAACTTTATATTCAATCATCAGTCCGAAATCTGAACCATCACCAAATAAACGCTCATAACCTGCAATATCTTCCGGCGTTGAAATGATTAAAATTTCCCTGATGCCCGCTAGCATTAATATAGAGATTGGATAAAAAATCATTGGCTTGTCATATACGGGTAATAACTGCTTAGATACACCTATGGTGATTGGATGCAGCCGAGAGCCAGAGCCGCCAGCTAAGACAATTCCTTTATAGCTATAACTCATATTACTTTCCCAGCCTCTCTAATTGATATTCCCCTGACAGTACTCTTTTCCACCATTTTGCATTATCCAAATACCATTGCACAGTTTTACGTAATCCAGACTCAAAAGTCTCATCAGGTATCCAGCCAAGTTCACGCTCGATCTTAGAAGCGTCGATAGCGTAGCGTGCATCGTGACCAGGACGATCTTGAACAAACGCTATTAAATCTTGATACTTGTCTATACCTGAAGGTTTAACAGGTGCTAGCTCTTCGAGAAGATCGCAAATAGTTTGAACCACTTCAAGATTAGTTTTTTCGTTATGTCCGCCAATATTATAGGTCTCGTTAATTTGGCCATCAGTGACGACCTTTATCAAGGCCCTTGCATGATCCTCAACATAAAGCCAATCTCGTATCTGTAAGCCGTTACCATAAATAGGCAGAGGTTTGCCATGAATAGCATTTAGAATGACATGAGGGATAAGTTTTTCAGGAAAATGGTATGGCCCATAATTATTTGAGCAATTGGTAACAATCACCGGTAACCCATAGGTGCGTGACCAAGCTCGTACCAAATGGTCAGAACTCGCTTTACTCGCTGAGTATGGTGACGAAGGTGCATATGGTGTTATCTCAGTAAAAAGGTCATTGATACCTTCTAGATCACCATATACCTCATCGGTGGAAATATGATGAAACCGAAATAAAGTCTTATCTACATCATTAAGACCTAAGAAATACTTGCGTGACTCCTCTAAGAGATTGAAAGTTCCTATAATATTAGTTTCAATAAACTCTCGAGGACCTTCTATTGATCTATCGACATGACTCTCAGCCGCTAGATGCATTACCAAATTTGGTTCAAATTCAGTAAAAATGTTATTGATAGCAATAGCATCACATATGTCAGCTTCCTTAAATGTGTAGCGTTCTTCCATGCCAGTAATTGGTAATGAATCAAGGTTCCCAGCATAAGTTAGCTTATCAACGTTTAAGACTTTATAGTCGGTGTTACTTAATATCTCCCTAATCAGGGCGCTACCAATAAAACCAGCTCCACCTGTAACTAAAATTTTCATATAAGCCCTATGTAAAGTGATTTAAAAAGTGCTAATGTTATTATAAGAAATAATGAAAAAAAATTCATTTAGACAAACTCTTTCTGTATTCCTCAGCATCCCAATTGATTAGGGCGTTTACATCATGCTCTTCTAAGATTGTTAAATAATCAGCGTTGGTTTGCCGTACAAGTACCTCATAATAGCAACGGAGCTGATCAGCTTGAGCACGCGTATTAGATTTATGCTGGAAAACACCTACCCTTTCAACAAAAATAAAGGGCGGTCTGGGTGTTTTGTTTGAAGTTACGAAAGTTAAAACGTCACTAAATTCTCCGCAAACTGCTTGCGGCCCTAAAAAGACAACATGATCTGGAAACATTGCCCATGACTTTTTAACCATAGAAATTAATTCGGGAATCTTTGCTAAAGCATGAAGTTCGGAGTCGTCTGTTAAATGATATTCGAGCTCTGAAAATTCGGTAAAATTTAATGCTTCATTAGTCAATGATAATAAAGGTAATTTTGCATTCACAGGAGTTTTGAGAGCTTTATTAAGTATTTTTAAAATAAGATATATATCATCAACTGTATTTCCACCGATAACAACGCCATGATTTCGTAAAAACACTACCTCTGCATTTGGTTTTAGAGATAGCTCCAAATGAACCGCTCTGGCAAGTTCGAACCCCGGCTTGAAATAATCAACACAGCACCAACTAACCTTATCACCTAGAAGACGGTTAAATGTTTCGTGCAGATCGGAACGAACTAAATGAGTTAAAATTTCAACCGCATGTAAATGAACTACAATCTTATGGGGCATCAAGGCGTGGAGCGGTGTTTCAATTGATGGTTTTAATTTTGATTTCTTGGTTAGTATTGGGGTTGATGAAAAATTACCATCATCAATACTAGAACTTAAGTGCTTTAAATCAACAGGCAAAAATATTTCTTTATGCTTAGCTTCTGAAAGCCATGCACCCGAGGCTTTTATCCAAAGTGTACCGTCATCCTTCCAAGAGACATTACCACCAGCCCCTTGAACTAACAAAGGGTCACCTCCAATATCCGAACAAAAATTAATAACAGACTCGCTTAATTTATCCATTAGTTTTACCTAGTTTTAATATTAGCTTTCTGAGCTCAGAAAAATCATTGAATGCTGCATCTGGACATCCAGCTCCCTCACCAACTGGTGTTCCTTTGTGAATTTTTTGTAAAGTTACAGCGTTTATTGCCTCTCGGGAGCCGCGGATATCATTTTCTGGATTATCACCTATCATCCATATTCTATCTCCTTTGGGATTCATCTTTGAGAGAGCCATATCAAAAGGGGCTTTATGTGGTTTATCAAAACCCGCTTCTTCACTTGTAACAATGCAATCAAAATAATGATCTAGACCGAAGTAGACAATCTTGCGAAACTGAATTTGAGACGTTAAATCAGTAACAATGGCTGCAGGAATACCAAGCAATCGAATATCATCCAAAGCGTCTTTAACATCATCAAATAATACGGCATTTCTTAAAAAAGAACGCCAATAACATTGCTCAAGATCTAATGATAAAAGAACCTGTGAGCCTAAACCTATAATTTCCAGCATTCGCTGCATGTATAGCAAGCGACTATGAGAAGATGCAGTTCCATTAAGCCTATCCTTAACTTGCTTTCGAGCTTCCTTGTAAGATTTATCAAAATCATCAGCCGATATTGAGAAAGTAGTTACCACTTTGTCCTTTACCGCTTTGTGAGCAGCCTCATGGGCAGGATCATAAGAATAAAGCGTATTATCAGTATCAAAGAGGAAGGCATCTGGCAAACGATCAAACTGTTGTTGATTAAAAAATTTCATTACATAACCCTCTTTACTAATATTGATTAAAAAATTTCATTACATAACTCTCTTTACTAATGCTTGACTAATATGGGCAACAGTGATTAATTGAATTAATCCTTCCATTCCATCTTCCCATTTTGGAGGAATATCCAAAAAATGGAATAGTCTTGGGCACAATATTCGTGCAGCTTCGGCCATATCTTCAGCGCAGATATCTCCCTCTATGATCAATACAACCTCTGAACCATCACTGCTAGGTGAAGACTCTACATGGAGACCGCACAGACCAACCAATACACGATATAACTGCATTTCATTAAATCCCGGTAGTGTTTTAACTATTAACTTTAATATAACTTTCTCTTCACTTTCTATATTCTCTAGTAATATAGGATGAGCTGGGTGCAGTGAAAGGACAACATCAGCGTGAGTTGCCTGAGGCCTAATAAACCTCTCAGAATCTTGCTCTCTTTTTTTAAATGAATCTAACACTTTATCAACTGAGTGCCCTCTTTGCGTAACATCCCGCCTTAACTTGAAATACCTACGAAGATTTTCATCAATATCCAAGTATATTTTTAGATCACAGCAATCTCTTATAAGGGGAAGGTATAGTGTATGTAAGCCAGATGCTATTACAAAATCATTACTAGAGACGATTGAGGTCCTGCTCATTTTCCCAGTGGTGTGGTTGTAGTGTCTAGAATGTATAAAGTTACCATTAGACAAAGCAACAATATCATTACTATAACTCTCCAAATCATTAGCAATTGGATTGAGATGAGTTGCAACTTGCCACATCGGTTTATTTCGATCCCAGAGATGATAGTCATCACCTGAAATTTTTGTTGTGGAGTGTTGGCCAAAAAGTCCTTCTAGTGAATCAGCTAATGTGTCCTTACCTGAACCAGAATCTCCAGATATCCCAATCATGAAAGGTTTACGACTTAATTGAAAAAACTCATTATTGCTTATAGCTTCGTGCCACATTCTAAATGCAAGTACTGCACCGATTGCGACCATAATAGTATGCAAAACCGATACTCCTTTTCCTGCTAGAACAATATCAAAGAGACGTAATGAATCTGCCATATTAAAAATTTGTCCGTTGCTAAAGTATAAAGGTGTTATGGATAGAACCGACAAAACATAAAGTGTAGAAAATATTGTAACTAATGCCATTGTAATTCTGCCACTGTTCGCCTGATACCAAATAAGAAAAGGTATTACCCAAACAAACCAACCTGGAGATGATGATGTTAATAAAACTATTAATAAAAAAGCAATCCCCATAGTTGCCTGAAATAGGTCAAAGTTTAATCTCCTAACTCCCCATGTTAAATAAAGCATTGACATATAAATCATAGGAACTATATAAACTGATACACCTTTACCAATATCAAAGGACAAGTTATAAATCTTACTCATCTCTGGATTCCCAAATAACATTTCTATACCAAAATCTGAAAATAAAAACGGGAGACCTAAAATAATAAAACATTTACTAAAGCCTAGAATAAATTTAGAGCTTAACTGACGCAGTGGCTTGTTGTTATAAAAATAGATTAATAGAAATGGAAGCATAATTACCATACTAAACTTAGCTGATATGGCTGCCGCACAAAATACACCCGCTCTTTCCAGTTTAACTTGGTATATATAAAAAATAGATGCTGTCAATAACAATGAAGGAATAAGATCATTGAGACCAAGCATATATGTAGCTAGCACAACAATCGGAGAGCACCAGTAGAAAACAGTAATAAGACGATGACGACCCGGAAGAAGACGATTTAAAACTAATAAAAGGCATATATCAGCAATTAATAAAGTCAGACCATAGCTATATTCAGCGGGAAATCCGATAATTTTAGAAATCAAGAATAGCGGCAAGAAAAATATCCACATAGCATATCCATAAGGAAAAGCTGCGCTTGAGCCACCATTGATCTGCCATTGAGACCAAGGGTCGAGAGTTATGACGCTTATACTAGACTCTAAAAATGGGACATACCATTCCTGCACTGCCAAAGGCATCAAGACAATAATAAGTGCTAAACGAACAACAAGTCCAAGGAAAAAAGTTTTATTGATGAAGAGTTTTTCCATAATCAAAAATCTTTTGATTCCCATAAATCTGGTCGTTTAGTACAAACTGCTTCTGCATTAATATTGTCTTTCTTAAGGATTGAGCGAAGAATTGGAATTTCAATTTCAGCATTCCGCCCTTGTAATTCAGGAGATACTAAACAGATTTTAAAGCCGGCATCTTTAAGCTGCTGCGCTTGAAATTTATTTAATGGAAATTTTGTAAAACAATCCACCCAAACCCAGTCTATGTTTCCAGATAATGTAAGAGCTGTTTCGATCGATTCGAACTCTGAAACCCTAACAGCGCATCGACGTTCTCCCATTTTGGACCAATTAACAAGAAATGGAAACGACTGATCTAAAAAAAAGAAGTCAGATATTCCCTTCTCCTCCATCATTTCAATCAACTTCTCTTCTAGTCCTTCTTCTTTAACGTTTAGAATTAGTGTTTTATGTTGATACTCATCAAGCCACTGCCTAAAATCCTCTCCTGGTTGAAAAGGCTCATGATTAATTATTAAACGACCTCCGAGAGTTCGAATATCTACCTCTACTCCGAATCGAGGGTCGGTAGATAGAAGCATTTCAAGAGTATTTCGTCGATGATAAATTATTTTCATTTAAGCTTCTTTTTCCGTAATTGTAGACTAAAGTCTAAAGTTCTTCGAATAAATTTTTGCTTAGCCGCAAAATTAATATTCCAATGTGAAACCCCATGAGCTCGTTCGCCAAATTTAACTGGAAACCGGCAAATTTTTAGTCCATGCTCGTGTGCTTGAAAATAAGCATATAAATCAAGTGAAAAATCAGATGGTGGCTCCTCCCAACATTCAAAAAATTGCCTGCTAAACATAGTTGGCTGAGCATTAATGTCCCACATTGGTTTGGCAAATAATAGAGTTTCAAAAAAACTCATGCCTAAAGTAAATAGTACATCTGCAATGGGTCGACCTAAACGTCTTCCCTTTATGAAAACATCAGTCCCGCTATCTTCAATAATAGCTAATCCTTTGATTATATCTTTTGGATCAGTTTGCATATCAGCATGTGTCCAACCAATGAATTCAGCTTTTGATGATCTAAGACCTTCAAGTATACCGAAACCATACCCTTGATTTTTCTCAATAAAAATACTTCGACAGCCTAAATATTTAGGTAACAATGCCTTAAGAACTTCGGCTGTGTTATCTGTTGAACCATTATTAACTAGAATGACTTCACATTCTGGTAAATCGATGACTGGTTTGCATTTTTCAAGCAAAAGAGGGAGGTTAGCTGATTCGTTAAAACATGGTATTACAAGTGAGAATTTCATAGTAGGCTCGATTTAGTTTTTGTTTTAAAAATAAAATATTTCATACCTAAAAAATTAAGTGATGCAGACAAACAAGTTGCAATTAGAAACGCATGCTGCATTTGATAAATTTTTCCTTCCAGAAAAACTAAAAAAAAAGAGTTAACAGATACATTTACTAACAAAGTAAGGCTATACAGAAGACTAAATCGCCATATAGAGCTTACTATTGCCACTTCATTTTGATTCTTAAAGGTCCAAAACCGATTGGCAAAATAGGCAAAAATAGTTCCTGAAAGAAAACCCAGTAACTTAGCTATATCCGCATTAGTAATAGCCGTGGAGATTAAGCTTAGATAAACAAGAAAATCAAAACCTACTGTCAATGATCCAACGATTAAAAATTTGGCAAATTGAATTTTAATCATTGTGGGCTTCTTATTATAAAGGTGCTGGCAATGTACATATTTCTTTAAGAATCTCTAACTTATTTTGTGGAATTCGTTCATCTTGATCTAGTTTATATGGATGGCTATCCCATTTATGAAAACAGGACTGCCAGTATTCATATGTCCGCAGGTCATTTGGTGTGCCCCAACATAAATAGCTATCAACTTCAAAAAGATGACAGTTTAAACCCAAGGCAATAGCATCATTTATAAGTGAGTCGATGTAAAATTCACCATTCACTCTTCCATCTCGCTCGACAAGCCGTTCCAAAGCTAGTCGAAAATGTTCAGATTTTTGGAAAGTAAAAGTTCCCAGAACAACTGGATCAGTTTTAGGGTTTGAAAGCGGCTTTTTAACTGAAATTGCTTTAATTTTTCCGTGTTCATCAGAATCGATCCAACCAAACATGGCAGGATTCCTTGCAGCATTGGAATAGCCGCGCACACCCCAAATAATGACATCAATTTCAGGCGTTTCTAATAATTTAAGTAGTTTATCAGCATTATATAGAGCGCCATTATCACAAGCCCCAAATGTTATTGGGCCATAAATATCAGAATCTTTTTGAGCCAGTGCATCTAAACCTATAAGAGCTGAGCAAGCTTGACCTTCACTGACACCTTCAATAGACTTGATTGTAGCGCTAGGATATAGAGTGCTAATCATAGTGCATACTTCCTCATAACCTTTCATGTCTTCTCTTATAACAAATACATAATTTTCTGCAGTTGGAAGGTCATGTGTTGCCTGTGCCACCATAGGTCTTCCTGATACAGGGATAAGCGGTTTTGTTAGAGAGTAGCCCTCATCAACGAAACGCTGTCCCAATCCTGCCATAGGAATGATACAAGACCCTTTTCTCTTGGCATTAATGCGAGACGGCGTAATAAGTCGTGAAAAGATTGCCGACCAGTTATTGTACTCGTCTACATCATCAGGAGTTCCCCATTGCATAAAGTGCTGCAGTGGGTAGACTGAAATAAGTTTATTATCGGCTAACAGAATTTTGTACGCCAAACTAACGTAGTACTCTCCGCTAACATTCAAATCCTTTTCCATTACTGATCTGAAAGCATCAATCATTATTTGTCCTGAAGAAAAATAATACGTACCACTCGATGCAAACTCATCCATTCGATTATTTGTATAAGGCTGTTTTTCTTGAATATCGCTAACAATACCATTTTGTTCTTTTAAATAAGCGTAGTTAGTATTGCCTAAGCTATGAGGATGGAATCCTTTGTAGGCTGGTATTGAGCCATCACAATTGCTATTAGTTACAAATTTCTTAAAATTTTGCCAGTCCCAGTAACATGTAAAATCGCAATAATTCACTACCACTGGTCGATCAAAATCTAGTGTATCTGAGACCTGAAGAACAGCGTGAATAGGGCCTAGTTTATGAGGTGCAATACCAATAATTTTTCCTGAAGGACAGTAATGATGAATAATTTTTCTCATATTGTAATCAGGATTATTTAAATGATCCTCATTACAAATAAAAGTAAAGTCATTTTCTCCTGGAAACATATCAATTACATGGCTGATGATTGGCTTTCCATCAATCTCTATTAAAGGCTTAGGCAGGTTATAACCAGCTCGCCTAAACCTCTCGCCGAAACCAGACATTGGGATTACAATTTGCATTTTTGACTCCTTAAATATTAATTTAGATTGAAAGATGAATCATCTTGATTATCGCGATACTTATAATTTTTAATATAAGCAAGTGCAAAGGGCACGAAGCATAAAAGATACCTGGGTTGTGCTTCAAAAAATAAGAAAAGCATAATCAAGCTGGCACCATATAAAAAAATTCTTAAATCAGCGAAATAGTAGGGCTTACGAATATGCTTTAACGCTAAAATAAATGGCGTAATAATTAAGAGTTTAATAAAAATACTAGCTACATAAAATATAACACCAATGTTAGTAATATTATTATTTTGAGTAGTGCATAAATAATTATGTTTTTCGATTCTACTAGTTTGCATGCCTGTAGCTACAGTCAAAGAAGTATCATCACAAATATTTGCACCTCCGAAATGCTCTCCATAGGTAGTTGGCGTATAGATATAGTATTTTAATTTACAGACATAAAATGTAATGTTTTCATTCAATGAGCGTTCTGAAAAATTATTTTTTAACACTTCAAGAGCTGATCCAGAGTTACCATATTTAGTAAGATGTTGATCCAAAACATCTTTATTCCAATAGCCGCAGGAGTTAAATTCATTAGTGTTTGTTCCTAAATCTACGACGCTAGCAACATAATTAACTGACTTCAATTCATAATCATTGGTAACGGCTAAATTATAATCCTTAGAAGATTGTGAAAAGAACCAAAAGCATATAAAAGCAATAGTCAAAATACTTATAAGATAAAAACTGGCACGAGAAATTTTAGTGCTCAACAGGGTAGGCAGCATTCCAAATAATGCCTGCGTCCGCACAAAAGGAATTAAAAAAACAAGTAATACTTGATATTTTGAGTCATAGTTAATGTATGAATGTGATGTCACAAATAAAGAAATAATAACTAGCGACACAATCTCTGAATTAGGTACCGGAATTAGGGGCAATAAAGAGATGGCAATTGGTATTAGTATGAAAATATCACTAGCTTTAGTTAGGAACAAACTTATAAAATAAAGAACTAGGGCGGAGTTTATTATATAAAATAATATTAAATATGATTCATAGGTTCCTGCAAATATTGATGGGTAAAGGAATTCTAAGAAGCTACCTTTATGCAGAGAAATATCATCAATCAAAGATATATAAAAGTATCCAAAGTCAGATGTTAATCTAACATCAACAGCAATGTACCAAGATACTAAAAGTATTATAAATGGGGCTAAAAGAAGGGCCGTATTTTTTTTTATTAAAGGATTCATGATTTTATCAAAGTAGTCAATATAGTATAAGTATTCAAATGCCCTATTCCCAAAAATTATAAAGATGTAGTCTATATGCTAACTGTTAAAAAATTTGATGTAAATATTTTATCTTTGGGCATCTGAAAATAATTCCACACTATTTATAATGTTATTCTTATTAGAGCTGCCGAATAAGACGCCATCAATTTCTGGGCAAGATTCTAAAAATTTTTGTAAATCTCCTTTATGACTTCCGCTGAACAAAGACATAGCCACCATTTCAAAATGATCATATTTTTTTATACTCTCAAACACTTTTTTCTTGGAAGGGTTCATGCGAAATCCACTCTGATTTAAGTTGAATACAATGCTGCATCCTTTACAACCTTCTTTAGATATGCCTTTTGCCAAGCGGTCTAAATTCATTGTATAAAATACAGTTTTTATACCAATTTTTTGAACTGCTAAATCAAATTGTCTTAGAATATCAAAGCGATTAATTCCGATTAAGAAGTCAGTGGCTACGTTTAATAAGCCAACAGATTGAACTCGAGACATTGGTAAACCTGATAATTCTGCTCGAATGAGTGAACCAATAACAGGTATATAATTTCCTAACATTGCTGGAAATACTGAGGTAATTGTTGAAAATAGCCCTGCTTTTGATACCTTATCTTTAATTGCACCTAATAGTCCTTTTTCAGAAATAAGATCATTTACGGCATGTGCATATGGAATTGACGGATGAAGATTAAAAGGACAATCCTCTATAATTAAGTTGATAGCTTGAATAGTCTTAGGAGTAACAGTAAATGAAAAGTCCCTAATCCCAGCCTCCCAAGCATCCTTTAGGGTATTGGCTATACTTTGAGGGTCTCTGTATCTGTCGAGATAATGTGAACCTAAACCCTGAGAGTGATTCACACCTAAAAATTGGTTATCGCCAAAATAAATTTTCATATTACCTCTCTATAAATGCTTTCTAGAAGATGATCTACTTCAACCGCCTGCTCAACATCATAATATTCTGTTTTATTAGTCACTATAGATGTAATGAAACTTGATAGTTGATTCTGGAATTCCTCACCTCTAAGGTAATAATCAACACTAGTATCTACATCTTTAATCGTTATAACTTCAGACTGATGTCCAGTTACTTGAATCTTTTGACCATCACAGGCAATTTTATTCGATTCAGTAAGAACACAAATATTTAATGATGCTTTTCTAACCGTTGCGTCAGACCAGTCACACTTTATACGTGACGGCCGCTTTAATTCTCCTTTATGCAAAATCTCGACCTCAAAGCGATCAATGCTTCCTTCATTAAAGAGGCAAACTTTAGAAATACAACTTACAGATGAAGAAGTCCCCATTAGAAATAATGATAAATCTATGGCATGGCAGCCATAGTCATAAAGACAACCGGAACCTACGCCTTTAGTTCTCCAAGTAGATGGGCTATCCGCTTTTACTACATTACCTTTCATTTCAATTAGTAATGAAGTCGCAGCACCATAAGTCTTATCTTGCAGTAATTCTTTCAACTTCATGTATATAGGCTGATATCTGTAAACATATCCAACGCTTAGCTGAAGACTTCTATCTTTAGCTAGAGCTAGTAAAGCTTGGCTTTGCCTTGATTCCAGCGTCATTGGTTTCTCAAGAAAAACATGCTTGTCTTTAAGTAAAAAATCCGTGCAGATAGCAAAATGTGAAGTTGGCGGAGTCAAAACCAATACTGCATCGTATTTAATTCCTTCTAATTGATGTATTGATTTTTTAACTGGGACATTCAAAAGTGTTTTAAAAATAAAACGTAATAGAATATTTGGCTCCACGATCGCCACCAAGTTTGATGAACTATTAGCCATGATGTGCGGGATATGCGATAAAGAAATTCTACCTGCGCCAACTACTACAAAATTAACCATATGTAAGTTCCTATAAATAAAAAAATTAGGTTACTAGAATTGCTCTCTCATTGAGCTTAAGACCTGACTTTATAACTTTTGCTGGAACACCAACAGCTAACGAACCTGCAGGGATATTCTTTGTAACTACTGTTCCAGCTCCTATGATGCAATCATTTCCAATATTAACACCGGGCAAAATAAATGCACCAACACCAATAAAGCACCTCTTACCAATTACTACTTTTTTTCGAAGGGGAAGTTCAGGATTTTGCTCATCTCTGTATACATGCTCATGGCACAATATCGTTGCTTTACTAGCAATAAGACATCCGTCACCAATATATATGTCTTCTGGGTAAACGCGATCTAAGTTTACACCACGCTCAATAATAACTTTTTTTGAAATATTCTTATAGCCGTTAAATTTCAGTATAAATAAACGTAGGTTTTGTATTTTAGGTCCTAATATCTCTAAAATTCTAATTCGTAATGATTTCATGACATCCCTTTCATAATTATAATTGGTTGCACTCATTTGTTAAGACTTGGTGATAATGCTTACATATCTCTGTCCAAGAATATTCTTGAACAGCAAGTAAATATACCTTTGTAGAAGTCTCATCTAACCACTGTGCAGTTATATTATCAAGGCATGAAATTAACTCTTCTTTATTTTTAAAGAATAACGCTTCGCCATGAGTTGTGAATCTATTAAAGTTAACATCAAAACAAACAATGGGTAATGAGTGCCACATTGATTCAACTAATACTGGATTAGTTCCGCCGGCACTATGTCCATGAACATAGAGCCTGGCTCTAGATCTAATTGCTGCTAATTTATTTAAATCATAAATTGGATCAATTAAATAGATATTAGACAGGCTTCCGAAACGGGTTCGCATGTCTTTACCAAAATCGCAACTCTCCCAATTAGAAATAAAAACTAGTGGTGATGAATTATAAGAGTAAGAGGAGAGAATCATCTCAATATTGTTATCTGGTTGTGCTCGGCTTATAGCCAAATCAAAATCACCATCCGGCAGAATGATGTCTTCTAGAACATCTTTATCAGGCGAGTAATCAATACCTTGATCGCCACCATAGGGGATGTAAACTGTTGCAACTGAGTAACTTTCATCAACATACTCTAAAAGCCCTTGATTATCAGTAATAGTAATGTCCGCATGGTTAATGGCATACCGTTCATTTAGCTTTAAATACCAGCTTATTGGTTTGCTCCATTTAGAACGAGACCATTCAAGACCTGCCATATTCACCACGAACTTAACATTTGGAAATAATAATTTAAATATTGGTAAAAACAATGTCGCAGAAGTTCCTAGTATTAATAATACTCCGCCTCGCTTGCAAGCTTTAAATATAGATACGCAATCATATGGGATAGACTGCCAACCGTTTGCTTTAAATGGCACGCTAACTAACTCAACATTTTTATATCTATAGTCTGACGCTTTTGCTACTGCTGCTTCACAGTAGACAAACACGTTATCTGACTTAAAGAAAGAAGAGCATACCAACTGCTCTGCAAGAGTCTCAAAGCCACCATAACTAGATGGCAGTCCAACAATACCAACAATATGAATATTAATAATCTATAAACCCCATCATCATTTGGTTAAAAAAACTTAATGTGAGGGTAGTCTAACATTTTTAGATCGTTAAATTATCAGTTATATTCTATTATTTATGTAGCTGCAGCGGCAATAGTAAAATACGGACCCCGCTGATAAAAGCAGAGGCTTTTTCTAATCCTAATTTGTCTATACGAAATAACCAGAGTAAAAAATGAGCACTTGATCTTACAAATAAAATTAAAGAATAAAACGCCCTAAAGTATAGATGTGTAAACTTATTATGCCTTTTACTTATATAAATAAGTGAAGATCTAACGCTATTACAAACAGCCCTTTCCCCTATCCACTCTCTACCACCTCCTTCAAAATGTAACATTAAGCAGCGTGATGTATATAACACTTTATATCCAGCGGCCTCAACTCTATTACAATAGTCCATATCTTCCATATACATAAACATATCACTATCTAAACCTCCAATAGCATCCCATATATCCTTTTTTGTAAGTAAGGCTGCGCCGGAAACCCATGCTACATCGATCAAATCCTGTGAGTAAAGTGATGATGCTTTAGGTGCAGTTTGAGCAAAATATTGTGAAACAAAAGGAACAGGAAACCATGACATAGCTAAACTCGTAGGTGTGTTTTTTAATCCGATCGTTCTCTGTTGACTGCCATTTCCATAAAATAATCTACAACCAAGAACACCAAAATCACTCTGAGCATCAGCAATCGATATCAATTGAGAAAAACCAGATTTAAATACAGTATCAACATTAACTAAAAATAGATATTCGCCTAGAGCATGGAGAGCACCCAAATTATTTCCTCCAGTAAATCCAAGATTAGTCGGAGAAATGATTAGTCGAATCCACTGATGATGTCTCTGCATGTAACTAACACTTTCATCTGTTGAGCAATTATCTACGACAATAACTTCACAATCCTTAGAAATGTTTTGATGTAATGCATCTAAACAATTTGGTAGAAATTCTAATCCATTAAAGTTAACTAAAATAACTGATGTCTTAATCATAAGCTTAAACCTGATGTTATAAAATATTTCATGTTGTCGATCTTAGCCATGCAACTAAAACCCAAGGAAAAAAATTGTTTAAAATATCGCGTGAAGATAAGAACCCTCCAGACGTATAACTACTTGCAAGTAAGAAAAATAAAGGACAAAAAATAAGCACTGCAACTATAAGTTGCTGGGAAGACCCTTTAAAAATCCATAAATTCAAATAGTTATAGGAGCGATATAGCGATCTAAACAAAAAAAATAAAACTCCAAAAGCAAGAACACCAATATGTAATATTAAGGTGAAAATACCATTATGAAAGTTAGAAATTTGATCATACTCTATATTATTTAGTTCAAGTGTCGTATCAAGCATGACGGGACAACCAAAACCGCATCCAAAGATATTGCCTATTGTAAAATTTTCTACAATAGCAATGCCAAGTATTAAGTTTTCATAAGCTCGATAATTCCAATATATATCTTCAATATAATTAAAGTCCGAAGATTTAAAAATTTCACTGCCAATCATTTCTAGACGATCGCCACCATAGCCAAAGATTACTAAAGCAAAAACCAAAGTACACGCAAAAAATACCAAAACGAGAACTCGACCAACAGCAAACTTTCCTAAACTAAGACCAGCTGTGGTAAGCAAAACCAATAAAAATAGATCTGTGCGCGACGAGTTTAGGAGTGTTAAAGCAGGGACAACTACTAAAAAGAAAAGCGTTAAGATAGATAATTTAAAGCCTACTTTTACTTTTTGTTTTTGTATTATTAACGCTAAAAAGTATGCCGTAAGAGGCATCCAACCTAGACTTTCTCTCATAATAGGATCCTCAGATATAATAAATGTATAGCTAGGATTTAAGCTTACAGACACTAGGTAGAATAAAATCTGAAAGATAGCTAATAAATATATAGCTGAAATAGCCCTATTTAATCTATAAGTATTTTTCTCTAAAGGTCTTTCAAAATCAAAAAAATCAACCAAAATTAACCCAGCCAAAAGCAAAAAATAAGGTAATGAAGATCTTATTGCACTCACAAGACCATTTAAATATATTGAGATAAATAGAACAGTGCATAGGCAAATAATAATAATAAAAGTTTTTTTCTTTATAGGATTTAAAAAAAAAGCCGCAGAAATACATACAAGTGCTAAGACATAGTAAAGTGTATTGGTGACGATAAAGCTTTGGATAGCAATTACACACAAAGAGCATGTCGCTAATATAAAACAGGCAATTTTTGATTTTCTATAGCTAATAAGGGTATTCATTTATTAAAATATGACATTAAATTAGAAGATATAAAGTCACATCGGTTATCCCAAGAATTAGATTCGAGAAAATGCATTCTCTGCTCAAGAGAGTATTTTATATTACCCGATGAAATCTGCCCTTCAAGGAGGTCAATTAGTTCTTCTGCATCGTTATAAAACGAGACAAAATTAGTAAATCTTTTAATTTCAGGATAGTAGATAGAGATTATATTCTTATTGATATTTATGTACTCATAAAGTTTAACTGGGTCAACACTTTCTATAAGTTTATTTTTAACAAATGGCATGATCAGACAATCGTATTTAGATGCCTCAACCATTAATTGAGAGTGCTCCATTTGTCCAAGAAAAATAAGGTTATCATCATCAGGGGTTGCTGTAATAACAGGGCCTATAAAATAAAACTTTACATTCTTCATTAGCCTAGCGACCTTTACCAAAAGACTAAAATCAATATATTCAGCAACGGTGCCAAAGTAAAGCACTTTTAACTGCGAGTTTGATTCCTTGAAGTTTGAAACAGTTTTTGCCAAAGCATTTCCACCAAACGCATTTCTCGATAGGAATATTTTCTTTTCATCGGTCCCTCTAGCAACTAAAACATCAAATAAATTCTTACTCGTAACAAATATTTTTTCTGCGAGAGAGCACAAGAAAATCTCTTTTTCCATTTGACGCTTCCTATTGATTCCTTTAAAAAACTCAGGATTATCATCCATGCAATCATAGACCACAGGTATTTTGACAATACCTTTTGATACTAGATACGGAAGATAAACAGGGTTTGTAATCCAAATTAACTTGGGTCTAAAAAATAAGATTTGAAAACTCAAACTAACTTCGCGAATGATTGTATTTAAAATAGTAACAATAAAGTATCTCGATAATGGCAACATAATTATCGGAAATGTCTTTAAAGAAGGCTCGGAAACCATCTTAGTTTGTTTTTGCGTAATTAACTTTAGTAAGGGCCTTGGATAAATAACTTTTAAGTTAAAATTCTTATTAAGACCTTCGGCTAAAAAATGAGGTCTTTGTTTAATCCATGATAAGTCAATATGCATGATATAGAGAATTCTTTGTTCTTCTCTAGTTAATGTTTTGCTACTAATTTCCATATTACTTAAGCTGTAAATTGTAAAGTATTTTTAACTTAATCAAGCTAAATAAAATTTAATCTCTCTTTTTACCTATAAAAATACTTGTTTTCCTTTTGGCCATGCTATAAAAACATTGCAGGTAAAAACACTCCAATCAAGTGCCATTCTATAGTTCCAATATTTTCTTGAGTTTGTTTTAAAAAAATATCTCAGCTGATATTCTTACCAAAGAAGAATAGGCCATTCTAGATCTTATTTTAATGGCTTCGAATACTTTATTAGATTTCAATATTTTCTCCTATGTTTTTAATAGTTTACACTGCTTTTTTTTATATCAAACCAAAACCAAATTATCACTGAAATTGAATGCAGCATATAGGCAATAAGCAAAGCATAAGAAATCCCTAATGCACCAAGAGATGACATTGTAAATGAACCTAATATATAAATACTAGCCCAAACTAAATTTATTATAAAACCTAACCAATATTTACCTCTAGCTATTATGACGGTACCGATAGGACTTACTATTGATGATACAAAAGCTGCAATTGCCATAATACGAATCACATTTATATAGCTAGTATCATAATTACCAAATATTGATAAAAATTCGCCTGCAAAAAATACAATGAGCAAACAAACTGGAAGTGTCATCATAAAATTTAGAATAAAATTCATTTTTATTAAAACTCCGGACTCACCTGATGTATTCATATAAATATTTCTTGCTAGCAAAGGAAGAATGATTCTTCCAAAAGCAAATGGAACAAAAACTACTATCTGAAATGCTTGCTGACCAACTCCAAAAACCCCAACTTCAGCTAAACCACTCCCAGTTAATACCATAATTGTTTGTACCATCCAGATTGCTAATGCTAAGAGAATGCCCATAAGCATTGTTGGAAGACCTTCATCAAAAAAAATGCGACTATATGATAAATTAATTATTCCACCTAACAAGTTATTGGCTTTTAGTTTTTTATGACACATGTAGCTACTAAATAATAATTGAATTGCTGGGACTGAAGCTATTGAGAGCATGGCACCATACATTCCAAATAGGCCTACCAAGGTTATGACAGATAGGAGTCCTAGGACTGATGCTAAAACTAAGGCTAATATACTATTCTTTATCTCAGCCAAACCAAAAAGAAAAGCATGATTTAGCGCGTCTAAGTTTATACATAATATTGCCAAGGAAGTAATAAGCACAAAGTTAATATTAAACAAACTTTGTGTGATATTTTCGGGAAAAAGATATATCCCCACTAATATAAATAGTAAGGTTCCAACTACTCCGATTAGAAAGGTTGCAGAATAAAAAAGTGTAATAATTTGTTTTAATTTATTTTTATCTTTGTCGAAAATTTCAGATGTGATCTTTGTTGCAGGTATTGGAAGTCCTATCGAGAATAATAGGCAAAAAAACATCAAAGCTGCTTGGAAATAGATATATATTCCAAAGTTTTCTGCACCAATATGACGCGAAACATAAACTATCGAAACAAAAGTTAGAATTTTTGAAGAAATCCCGCCAAAAGCGGCAATACCTCCTCCAATGATTAAATTTTTTACAACATTTTTTTGCAAGAATTTAAGATCTAAATTCCTACGAATCTTTCGAAAAATATTACTAAAATTGGATACTTTCATAGATTAATTATAGACTTAATACTTCATCACATTTACTTGAGATGCATTTAAATATGAAGTATTTTTGAAAACTAATATTCGAAAATGACAGCATTTACATTGATAATCAATAACTCTTCTATTAAACAAATTAGCGTCATGGCCTATTATTTATATACCCTTGAGTGCTCAATCAACTTTTCTTAAAACATCTAGGATTCGAGCGCAAGCATTACCATCGCCATATGGATTATAAGCTCTCTTCATATTGTCGTATGCTTCTTCATTCTCAAGCAAATATCTAATTTCTCTCATAATCGTATCCTTTGACGTTCCTACTAATTTTACTGTTCCTGCAGCAACTGCCTCTGGTCGCTCGGTAGTATCTCTCATTACAAGAACTGGCTTTCCGAGCGATGGCGCTTCCTCTTGAATGCCTCCTGAATCTGTCAGTATTATAAACGCTCGATCCATTAAGTAGATAAATGGGAGATAATCTAGCGGTTCAATTAAAAAAATATTGGGCAAACCGCCAAGTTTACTTTTAACTGGAACCTGTACATTGGGATTTAAATGAACTGGATAGACAATCTGTACATCTGGATACTCAACCGAAATTTCTTGCAATGCCTCACAAATTCTATCAAAGCCATTTCCAAAACTTTCACGGCGGTGCCCTGTTACTAATATAAACTTTTTAGAAGCATCAAGAAATTTAAACTGTGATGATAAATGACTTTTTAGAGATTTATCTTTAATAAGTTTTTTCTTGACCCAAAATAACGCATCTATCACAGTATTTCCTGTTACTGTAATATCACTGTTATCAACACCCTCGGCCAGTAGATTGTCTTTAGAGTTAATAGTTGGGGCGAAGTGATACCTAGTAATTACGCTCGTTAATTTACGATTTGCTTCCTCGGGCCAAGGAGAGTAAATATTGCCTGTTCTAAGACCTGCTTCAACATGGCCAACCGAAATTTTATTATAATAAGCTGAAAGAGCTGCTGCAAAAGTTGTTGCTGTATCGCCATGCACCAGAACAGTATCTGGTTTAAAATCATCTAAAATTGGTTTCAAGCCAAATAAAACCTGCATAGTGACATCGTTAAGTGTTTGACCAGGTCTCATGATATTAAGATCAAAATCGGGCTTAATCGTAAATAATTCTAATACCTGGTCAAGCATTTCTCTATGCTGAGCGGTCACACAGACCTTTAGAATGAAATCATTATCCTTCTTTAAGGCATGAATAAGTGGTGCCATCTTAATGGCTTCAGGGCGAGTTCCGAAAACTACAAGTATTTTTTTCATTATTGCTACTCCGAAAGTCTTTTAAATTTAATGTATTTTATTATATTGGAAGTAAAAGATCTAATAATAGTTGGTTACTTACAAGTCTTTAGTTGGTAGATTTTTAGTATTATTTTTGCCATCGAGCCGTAATCAAAAAATAGTATCTTGGTCTTGAAGACCTAAACTCAAGCTGTAGCGCTCTGAAACGACTTTCAAATTATAGCCTTTGACAATAGCAGCTTTAGTCAGATAGTGATCATCTTTAAATATTGCCGGATTATCTAACAAAGTTATTAACTTTGCATACATATCTTCTTCATCAAATGGATTAAACATATGTCTCTTAGCAAATATAAATTCTCCCATAGATGTTGTGTTTGAGAACAAAACCCTCGAATTTGCCAAGAGAGCTTCTAAAATAGGCATTCCAAGACCTTCGCATAACGAAGGATAAATCACAACCTTGGATCTAACATGCAATTTTTCTAACTCATTAGATTCGATATTTTCTAGAAAAATTACTCTATCACTCAAGCCCAAATCTTTAGTCAACTGAATACATTTTTCTTTTGTTCCGTCTACATCAAAACCCACAAGAATAAGTGTGAGTGATTTAGTATTTGGTATTTTGGAAAATACGCTAATTAGTCGCTCATGATTCTTGCGTTCTTCAAATCTGCTTACATAAACAATGTTATCCTCAATTAACTCCTCATCTTTTAAAATTTCTCCCTTGGGGGCCTCTATCTGGATGGGAATAACTTCAATTTTTTCTAGATCAATATTATATTTAGTATTTAATCGCTCTTTGCTGAATATGCTTATAGTAAATATTTTTACAGATCTTTTAGCACTTCTATTGATCAAATAGCGTCGACTAAGTATATAAAAAGTACTGTAAAACTTAGGGTAATCTTCATATAAAATATCATGAACTGTAATAAAGTATCTAATAGATTTAGACGTAAAAATTGGAATAAAATATTGACCATAAAAAGTACTAATTTTATTCTTTTTAAGAATTAATGGGATATCAAAAATTAATCTTAATATTCCAATAGTCGAATACGGCATTAACACAACTGAAGTTCCTTTAAAGACCTCTGTTAATCCCTCAAGTTCAGTTTTCTTTACTCCAACAAAGATCTTAGTTCCAGGATTGAATTGGCTCAAGCCATCAATGAGACCAGAGAGAAATTTCTGAACTCCATGCTTCTTAAGTCCCAAATGATAACCATCAATGAATAATTTCATATAAGTATTGGGCTAAAAAAAGGATAATAATATTTAATAAATTTTTGTTTATTAGAGAGTTTTTTTGATAGTTCTTTTTCAGAAGACATCATACTAATAAAAATTCCTATTTGTTAGTGATTATTTTAAAGGTGGGATTAGCTACTACTCTTAATGATGTTCTATCTAATTTTTTATGACACATTGAATGGTCTTTACAGATGGTGGGTGACCGAAGTTGGCAAATAAATGAAAATAAGGAGGTGTGTATATTTGCTCAATTTTAGCAGGAACCTCAGGAAACAATTCCTTATAAGAGTCTTTAACGAAAAAGGCATTTGCGCCACTTGCTGCATTGCAGCAAATAAGAGAGTATCCATATTTTGCAAAGAGATCTACAAAACTCATTAATGATGCGCCCTGATAATCATTAAATTCCCATATATTTTTGGGGTCATAATCAATACTAAACCTAACCGGAGGTGGAAATTTAGCATTGTATTCAACAATAAATAGTTCTGGTGAGGCTCCATCCGCAAGTAATGATTCGCAAAAAAATAGATCATTTCCATCCAAGTCTAGCATTAGTACGTTCACATTATCTATCTCATGATATTTCAAACCCTGTCTGTATAAATCACAACAATTCTCATTCGTTATCCATGCTTTTTGGTAGTGCAAACGATTAGCTTCGCTAATATCAATAACTAGGTCCTCACCTCCCACCCAAAATCCATTCCACCCAAGTGCTAACAAGATTAGGCTATTGTTTTCCATCCCATCACCAACACCAAACTCGGCAAAAGTACCTAAATCTAAATTGAGTCTCTTGATTATTTCTATTGTGAGCCCATCCTCATCAGCCTGCGAAAAGCACTTTTTTCCAAATTTAGTGAACGAATTCGGGTGATTTGCTTGGCGCTTACTCATTTGTTCGGACAAATGCATGTCATATATAGAGAACAGATTTTTAAAATCTCTACGGAATCTTAATAACCGGGGGAATATCTTTCTAACTAATTTTTTTATCATTATTATAATAATTTGTTGTCTATTTATCTTATCTCTAAAGAAGGGTTTTTCATAACTTTATTTAGCATATCCGAAAGAGTAGATTCTAGAGAGAAGTTTTCAAGCTTCCCTCCATATTGGTTGACCAAGCTATCTAATTTACCAGGATCGCCCCTCAAAATAGTCAACTCATTTGACCGAACAAATATAGGGTCAACTTTAATCTTTATAGAATGTCCTGTTAGTTTTATAAGAGTGTCGATGACAAATTGCAAAGAATATACCTGACCTGAACAGACATTATATATTTCACCAGATTTACCATAATTTAACAAAGTTAAGTATGAATCACATACCATTTTAACATCATTAAATTCTCTTTTAATATCTATATTTCCTAGGGAAATCAGAGGTTTCTTAGTCAAAAAATGATCTACTAATTTTGGTATAACAAAATTAATGTCCTGTCCAGGCCCTGTATAATTAAAAGGCCTAGTAATAACAATTGGAATTTTTTCACTGTAAGTAAGAGCCATTTTCTCCATGGCTAGCTTACTCGCTGCGTAATGATTAATAGGGTTTGGTGTTATATTTTCATTGATAGGTAAAATATCACAATTACCATAAACATTTGCGCTACTTGCCAATAGTACTTTATTTGGAGTTTTGGGAAGTTTTGAAATTACATCAAGCAAATTTGTTGTACCGATAACATTTACAGTGTAAAAAGATGATTTATCTTGACTGCCAACAAAGCTAATTGCAGCAAGATGAACAACTAAATCAGGCTTGGCCAAGATAAATTCTTGCTCCAAAGATGAATAATCCATAAGATCACTCTTCACTCTAATAACCTCATAACCAGATTTAATAGCTAATGCACAAAGATGCTCTCCAGTAAAACCGCTGGAACCGGTTACCATTAGTTTCAAAAGCTATTATCTTGTTTAACCCTATCTAAATCTGACGCTACCATCATATTACAAAGCTCTTCTAGACTTGTTTTAGCTTCCCAGCCTAATTTAGTTTTAGCTTTTGACGCATCACCAATAAGTAATTCGACTTCTGCTGGACGATAAAAATCTTTATTAACACGCATCACAACATTACCATTGGAGATGTCGATAGCTTTTTCATCCACCCCTTCGCCTTCAAAAGCAATCTTGATTCCGCTTGCATTAAAAGCTAAATCTACGAATTTACGAACTGTAATAGTTCTGTTGGTTGCTAATACGAAGTTATCTGGCTCATCTGCTTGTAACATCCGCCACATCCCATCTACATATTCTTTGGCAAATCCCCAATCACGCCTTGCATCAATATTACCCAGTTCTAATAAATCTAATTTGCCGAGTTTTATTTTGGCAACTGCATCAGTGATCTTACGGGTAACAAACTCCATTCCGCGCAGAGGGCTTTCATGATTAAACAAAATACCGCTACTAGCAAAAATACCATAACTTTCACGATAATTTACTGTCATCCAATGCGCATATAACTTCGCAACTCCATAAGGACTGCGAGGATAAAAAGCAGTAGATTCTGTTTGAGGAATTAATTTTACCTTACCAAACATTTCAGAAGTACTTGCTTGATAAAAACGAATATTAGTATCTAAAAGCCGAATGGCCTCCAATAAATTTAAAGCTCCAATGCCTGTTATTTGAGCTGTGGTATTTGGTTGTTCAAAACTCGCTCCTACAAAACTCTGCGCTGCTAAGTTATATACTTCATCAGGTTGTATTTTTTTAAAAAGAGAAATAGTATTACCTAAATCGGTTAAGTCATACTCGACTAAGCTCAAATTTTCGTGCTTTCTGATGCCTAGCTCGTCAAGACGCCAAAAATTAACTGAACTTGTCCTTCTATATCCTCCGAAAACTATATAGCCTTTCTCTAGCAGCAGCTCACATAAATAAGCACCATCTTGGCCTGTGATTCCTGTAATGAAAGCAGTTTTATTTAATAAACTCATTTAATTTCTCCAATAATTTTAGAAGTGATTTTTACACAGATGCTAATAATAGTCATTATAAATGGCTATGCATTAGAGGGTTTTCTGTAATATTGAATTAATACAGTTAGCGTAGACAAAATCAATCCCAATAAGGCGCCTAGAGCACAAATTAAAGATCGGCTAGGCTTTGATTTTTCTTCTTGAATTATTGGTGAATCTATTATTTTCAAAACATAGTATTCATTAGAATTTGCTAGCATGAGGATTTGCGTCTGATTTTCTAGCAGTTTTACAATAGCTTCTTTTAAAGACTGCGTGTTTGTAGATTGTACAGTTTTATTTAAAAAAGAAATAGATTTTTGAGCATTGTCTGAATCAACTTTTCGCATGCTCTCGTTGATTTGATAAATAATTATATCTACCCATTTTTTAGCAATTACTGGCGAATGATGATCCATAGAAATGGTTATAAATGATGTTTTTTTATCCTCAGTTATATACATTAGTTCTTTGTAAACCTTATAAGCTTCTTGGTGTGAGGGTGTTAATTTTTTTGGGTAAGAAACCTTTCTAATCCATTTATTAGCACTTTTATTAAATGCCTTCTTGTCATAAATTAAAATATCATCTTTAGGAATCCATTTTTTAGAAGCAATAATATTTTCAAGCTTAATATTTGGTAAAAAATAATTAGAAAAAAACTCAAATGACCTGATTCGCTCTATTGCTTCTTGGGTTTTAGAACCACCATCAGATGGTAAAGAAAACCCACCAAGACTGGCAATTGAAGAAAGATTTCCGAGCTTTGATGATAGCGAATCTTCTTGAGAGACTGGTGCCAAGAGGCTTTGTGCTGTATAGATATTTGAAAGGCTAAGAGAATATATAATTGACAATATTAAGGCTGTAGATGTTACTACTCCAATAAAGATTTTTTTATTCAAAATAACTAGAAATAGTTCTTTTAAGTCTATCTCATCATCATACATAACCATGTCATTCTCATTAATTTTATCTTTCATTTGTATTAATTTTGTTATTAAAAAATATAGCTGCCGCAGGTAAATCTGCCTAATTTTAACATAGATTTAAATTCGCATATGATCTACTTTAAACAAACTAAATTGAGACATCTTTTAGTGAAATATTAATTCTTCTATTAGAGCCGAGAATAGATAAGAAAATGCCAACTCTTTTGCCACAAGGTAGTGAGCAAATCCTTGCTAAAGTTGACTTTTAACTGGCTGTTATAGATAGTAACCTTCAAAAAATTTTGTAGCAATAGGGTTGGTTTTTGATTCTTTACTTATCATTATTATTTTTGCAATCTCATCCTCGCTCATATAACAAATATTTTCTCTAAATCTTATGATTTATTTAATGCCTCTTGTGAATCTAAGAGCTGTATAGTTCTCAAGGGCAATGTTGATAAAAATATAACTGGGGAAGAGAATTTCCTCTTTACGATCTAGGTTATTATTTTAGTTACATAAAAAAATTGATTTTCAAGACTCCTCTCTAATTTACCTATTTATTAATTTTGTATGTCACGACAATCAAATATTTCATAGTAATAGATATAGTCTTAATTGGTACCCGAGGCCGGACTTGAACCGGCACGATATTTCTATCGAGGGATTTTAAGTCCCTTGTGTCTACCAATTCCACCACTCGGGCAAGTTTATTGATACCAATATAAAAGATATTATACTTTTATATATATAAATGTCTTTAAAATATTGGAGGCTGAAGCCGGAATCGAACCGGCGTTAACGGCTTT
>TARA_B110000259_G_scaffold182219_1_pt1 | contig 26979 bp, 22 predicted proteins | sample TARA_B110000259 | Tara Oceans TARA_B110000259 (sample SAMEA4397649) | marine metagenome | biome: Polar Biome; feature: [SRF] surface water layer (ENVO:00010504); material: water (ENVO:00002006), including particulate matter (ENVO:01000060) such as... | depth 5 m | reverse complement strand
TTAGAATTTAGCAGGCTACCTATTAACCAAATTATTTTTATTATTTTTCCTACCCACGTCAAAACTATTCTAGATTATTTAGTTTTTTATCTTATTATGGTTTTACAAATATTTCAAATTAATAAAAATGACTAAAGAGCCAGAAATTACTGCAGAATTAATAGAAAATCATAATCTAACCAAAGAGGAATATCAGAAAATCCTTGAAATCCAAGATCGCGTACCAACTTTTACCGAACTTGGCATTTTTTCTGCCATGTGGAGTGAGCATTGCTCTTACAAATCTACTAAAAAATGGCTTAAAACCATGCATACTCAAGAAGATTGGGTAATTTGTGGTCCAGGTGAAAACGCTGGCATTATTGACATTGGCGATGGTGACGCTGTAATTTTTAAAATGGAGTCACATAATCATCCATCTTTTATTGAACCATTTCAAGGGGCTGCAACTGGTGTTGGCGGTATTTTACGAGATGTTTTTACTATGGGAGCAAGACCAATCGCTAACATTAACTCCTTAAGATTCGGCGACATTGACCACCCAAAAACTAAACAACTAATTAATGGGGTAGTTTCTGGTATCAGTCATTATGGCAACTCGATTGGCGTTCCAACCGTTGGTGGCGAAGTAACTTTTGACAAAAGTTACAATGGTAATATCTTAGTTAACGCCATGTCAGTTGGTATAGCTAAAAAAGATAAAATTTTCTACAGTGCAGCAAGTAATATCGGCGCTTCTGTTGTTTATATTGGCTCAAAAACTGGTCGCGATGGCATCAATGGTGCAGTTATGGCATCTGATGAATTTAAAGAAGGTGACGAAGATAAAAGACCAACTGTACAAGTTGGCGACCCCTTTACTGAAAAACTCTTACTTGAGAGTTGTCTAGAATTAATGCAAAAAGATACTATTCTTTCTATCCAAGATATGGGAGCGGCTGGCCTAACATCATCTTCTTTCGAAATGTCTGGCAAGGGAGGTACTGGCATTGAGCTCAATCTTGAAAAAGTTCCTCAAAGAGAAAAAAATATGACCCCTTACGAGATCATGCTCTCAGAAAGTCAGGAAAGAATGTTAATGGTCATTAAGCCAGAAAAAGAAGAGGAAGCTAAAAAGATTTTTGATAAATGGGAGTTAGATTTCGCTGTAATTGGAAAAGTAACTGACACTGGAAGGGTTGTAATTAAAATGAATGATAAGATTTACGCTGATATCGAATCAATCCCGTTATCAGAAAACTCTCCAGAATATGATCGTCCATGGGAATAATTAAAAATTTAACCATTTATCTCGTACTAATTGCTACTCTTGGAATGTTATTTTTATTTTTTATTGGTGAAAAGAGGGTACTCAATCAAGAGGAAATTACGGTTCAAATAGATCTGCCTGATAAAATCAATATCTGCAGCGCGCACTAATACCAATTCCCACCATAATATTGGATAAATAATAACATGATCTAGCTTTATCTTTTAAAGGTGGGAATCGGTATAATGCATTATAAACGGAAAATGATATAAGACCTAAATGAAACATTGTGATCAAGAGATATTAAATAATTTTCTTTTACTTTTAGAAAGTGAAAATGGGTTTTCTAAAAATACCATAACCTCTTATCAAAATGATTTATTGCAATTACAAAAATTTCTTACCCACAAAAAAACAGGCCTTACAAAAACATCTGAACAAGATCTTGTTAATTTCTTAGCATTTTTGGATCAAAATAAAATTACCACCAACACAATTTGTCGTAAAATAGCAACATTTAGAAACTTCTTTAAATTTTTAGAAATCGAGAAAATGATTTCAGAAAATCCAGCAAAAAATCTCATAATCCCAAAGAAAAAACAAAAAATACCAAAATTTCTTTCTGAAAAGGAAATTTTAACCTTATTAAACTGCTCCAACAACGACCCTTCAGAATCTGGTGTTAGAATTTCCTGCATGCTAGAAATTCTTTATGCCTCAGGTCTTAGAGCTTCCGAACTAGTCTCATTGCCAATTAATATTATTGGCAAAATCAATCAAAATAATAAAATTACCCTTAAAAATTACTTAATTATTAAGGGTAAGGGTAATAAAGAAAGAATAGTTCCTCTTAGCACCAAATCATTAGAAATCTTAGAAAAATATCTAAATTTAAGAAAGAAAATGGGTCAATCACACTCAAAATATCTTTTTCCTGGAATTATTCGCGCTAGTAAAAAAGAAAAAATTATTACCAGAGATGTAGTTTGTGCCGATGCCCATATTACTAGACAAAGATTTCATCAGATCTTAAAGGAGTTAGCTGGCAAAACCGATATTGATCCTGATCGTGTCTCACCTCATATTATTCGACATTCTTTTGCCACTCATTTATTAAATAATGGCGTAGATTTGGTAATTTTACAGGAATTGTTGGGACATAGCGATATATCAACTACACAAATTTATACTCACATAATTGAATCAAAATTACAAAAACTAATTAAAAAACACCCACTAAATGTCTAATATTAATATAGAATTTAACATAAAGAATAAAAGTTGGCTAAAATATGATAAAAATATTTCAGTAAGTATTAGTAACTTCTTAGAAGAGGTATCAAGAAAAATAAAGTTAAATCGCATTCTGAAAAAAAATATTAATATCGAAATATCAGTTCTCTTAACAAATAATGATCAAATTAAAGAATTAAACAAAAATTATCTCTATAAGGACAAGGAGACTAATATTTTAGCCTTTCCATTGCACGACCTAGACTTAAAAAAAAATCAAGATGTTACTGAATATTTATTTGATAATAGTTTAATTCTCGGAGACTTAGTGTTATCTCTAGAATACATACAAAATGAAGCGTTGATGCAGGGTAAATTAATAGATCACCATTTAAAACATTTATTATTACATGGCTTGCTGCACTTAATTGGCTATGATCATATTGAAAGTAAAGAAAGAGAGGAGATGGAAAGGTTAGAGATTAAAATTTTAGAAGAATCTAATATCTCCGATCCTTATGCCGATAATCAAACCTAACTACACATTTAATAAAAAGATTTTTCTTAATGATTTCATTTGAAAAAGACCTGTATATGACTGGTCAATTAAAAATATTTCTTAAACTCCACCTCTTCTAAAAACGTAATAAAATCACGAGCTAACTCCATATTGTTACCGGCAATAGCAGAGGCCTGATAATTAATTTCAATATCTGGTATCTTAGCAACGATGTTGACGTCATCCTTTGGCAATACGGCACTCTCCAAAACTAATGCAAAAAGGTTTTTATCTTCTGCAACAAAATCAATAATAGATTTTTTATCCTCATTTAATTTTCTAAAAACTACATTAGGCTTAATGTTGTATTTTTTTACGATTTTACTGCTGTATTTACCAAGAGATTTATACTCAGATTCAGCAATTAAAGCATACCCATTACTACCTAAGTTTGTAAAAATTGAACTAAGGTTTTTTTTATCAAGCTTACTTTCAAGAAATTTTTTATTCTTATTAGAGGTAATTAAAACTAGGCTATCTTCAGAAATGTTTGATATGCTGTAAATATCAATTAAACCCTTTTGTTTTAAAGAATTAATCCAATCATTATGAGATGAAATAAAAATATCTGCTGGCTCTCCTTCGTCAATTTTTTTAATTAAATCAAAAGACGATCGAAAATTAATAGAAACTATCACATGCCTTTCTTGTGAGTATTTTCTAATAATCTTAACCAATGGAACTGCCAAGTTAGATTCAGCAAAAATAGTTAAATTTTCAGATTCCTTAGCATAAGAGGAGTTAGAAAAAAATAGAATTAATATTAAAATTTTCTTAATCATGATGAAAATATTTGATTCATAATTATTGCTGCAGCATTAGAAACGTTTAAACTTTCTGCCTTTGGGCTCATCTGAATTTTTACCAACAAATCACAATTTTTTTTGACTAAACTCCTGATACCAGAACCCTCTGAACCTAAAACTAAAGCAATATTTTCTAAGTTTCTAACTTCAGAGATATCTTTTGACGCCGAACCATCTAAACCCACGCACCAATAATCAATTTTTTTTAAATTTTCGAGTAAATTGTTTAGATTGCCGTAAGAATGTAACTTGATATTATCAATATAACCAGTAGAAGATTTAAAAATTGCATGACTTTTTACTGGAAAATGCCTCTTATCAACAAAAACATACTCAAAATTAAAAGCGAAAGCGCTTCTGATGATGGCCCCGATATTTTGTGGATCAGTAATTTGGTCTAAAATTAAAATATGAGGCTTATGATTAAATTTTTTTACTAAAAATTCATTTTCATTCAGTAAACTTATTTGATCAATTTTAGCAATAATGGATTGGTGGGAGACATCTTCCGTAAATTCCTTATCAATCCTTTTTTTATCACAAATTTCAATAAGATTTTTTAAAAATTTTATTTTATTTTTCTGCAAAAACTCTTCTAATTCTAGGTAATTTTTTTGAGTGAGTAGTATTTTATGGATCTTTCTACCATTTAAAATGCAATTAAAAATAACATTCTTACCGTAAATCCACATTATAAGAATGCTTCTTTTAACTCCTTCTCAACTACGGGACTGACAAAGGAAGAAACATTACCACCAAGGCGTGCCACCTCTTTAACCAATTTGGAAGAAATAAATTGCAGTTCAGTGGAGGATGGTAAAAAAATAGTTTGTAAGTTGGGATCTAATTTTGAGTTCATGTTGTAAATTTGAAATTCATATTCAAAATCAGAAATCGCTCTTAATCCTCGAATGGCAATTGTAGCTTTTCTTTTCTTAGCAAAATTAACTAAAAGACCAGAAAAATCACTGACCTCAACATTTTTAAGGTCCTTCAATTCATTCCTAGCCATACTTACTTTCTTTTCCATTGAGAAAAATGAACTTTTTGTATTATCGCGAGCTATAGCAAGGATGACATGATCAAAAATCTTACTAGCTCTTTTGATAATATCGATATGTCCTAAAGTAATTGGATCAAAGGATCCAGGATAAATTGCAATATTTTTTATCATTATCTTTAATTTAAACTTTTCAATAACATTATCATAACTTTATCTTTTTTGTTAAGATAGCTAAAAAAAACCTCATGAAATATATAAATATTATAACTATCTTTTATCTATTTTCAAGTGGGAGGTCGTATGGTACTAGATCCAACCCCCTACTTGTTGTCAAATCTTAACAGCACTAGACTCCTTAAAAAATTAAACTTACTAAGAAAACTAACTTATAATAGTTCCAGAATATATTTTGCTACAATCAAAAATTTCCGATATAGAGGGGAGTGATGGACCCAATTGGCTAGCTAATGACGAATTTACCAAAATAGGAGAATAGATCAAGTCAGTTAATAGACTTACAAAAGAGGAGGCTCTTGAGCAAGAAAATGGGCTACCTATTTTGTATGCGGAGCCTTCTAACAAACTAACTACACTCTCTTCGGCATTACTACGACTAGCGTCTTCATTTCAATGAAAATTTACATCATCCATTTCGTTAGAATTTTGATATACCACTCTACCTTTGAACCAGTCATATATTAGATTCTCCACCAGCATTACAAAATAGATCTTATCCAATAAGGCAATATTCTTAATGTGTTCACAAAGTTTGTAAAGTGGAAAAGATGGCTGTTACCCTCAAAATATCTCACTTTATTTAAAATTTCCCATACCGAAGAAAACCCCCTAAACAGCGACGAATAATAAAATAATAACAAATATTTACGACAATCTTTTGATAGACATCCTTAAAAATATCAAAAAAATCATAAAAATCGATCTCTATGGCAGATATATTGTGGATGTATTTTTTTACGAATATAAAAAAAGGAGTTGCAAGAAATCGTAGATAATGAAAAATATATGAATCAATTATTGTTAAAAAATGAATTATTTATAAGAATTTGTGTTTTACTAAAAAACACTTTATTATTTTAAAAAATTATCAATAATATTATTTAAAATCACAATATTAATAGCAGGAAAATTAAATAAAGAGATTGATGTTTTATAAGATATAAAGCTTTAAATACAAAATTATTTAATAAAATAAATATGAGGGCAGCTCTTAGCGATAAAACATTATGGCTAGACTAATGTTAATTTTTGCCCTTAAAATATGCTGATTAAAACAGATGTTTTTTTCTCCTAAATCATCAAAAATCATTATTTTTTAATAGTTTATGAATAGAATATTTTAAAAAACCACCTTAAAGATGAAAATTAACATAATCAAAAAATTAGAACAGAAAAAATCAGTAATTTTAAAGGTTAAAATCTCATCAGATTTAACTACGCCCGTTTTAACTTTTTTAAAATTAAAGAAATATTTTCCAAAAAATAATTTTCTCTATGAGTCGGTAGAAAAAGGTAAAAATAGAGCTAGATTTTCAATAATAGGTCTCAAGCCAGACTTAATGTGGAAAATTAAGGATAAAATTGCCTATTTTAATGAAAATTTTGAAGAAAACTCGGAAAATTTTATCAAAATCACTGAAAAACCCCTAGAAAATCTACGGAAACTAATAAATTCCTGTAAAATTAACGACATAAAATCTGATTTACCTGTAGAGTCCGGTCTTTTTGGTTACATGTCTTATGACATGGTCAAATTGATGGAAAATATTGGCGACCATAGACAGGATGACGAAATTAATATTCCAGATTCTATTTTTATTAGGCCGCAAATTTTAGTTATTTTCGATAGTTTATTTGATGTAATTTACATTACTGCACCAATTTTTCCTCAAGAGAACCGAAATCCAGAAGATTCATACAAACATGCTCAAAGTAACATTAAAGAAGTCACTGACATTATTAATTCATCATTTTCTGGCTCTGAAGTTAATTTAGGAGATAAAAAAATAGAATTTAAGAATCATTTATCAGAAGAAAAATATAAAAATATGGTTCAAAAGGCCAAGGATTACATTACCTCTGGAGATGCTTTGCAAATCCTTATTTCTCAAAGATTTTCAGCAAAATTTAATCAAGAAAATTCTTTTGATTTTTACCGATCACTTCGCTCTATTAACCCTTCTCCCTTCATGTTTTTTGTTAATTTTGATGATTTTAATATCATCGGCTCAAGCCCTGAAATCTTAAGCTCTCTTAAAAATGGTAAAGTTACTATTCGCCCTCTTGCAGGCACCAGAAAAAGAGGAAGGGATGAGTTTGAAGATAAGAAAAATGCCAAAGATCTACTCTCTGATAAAAAAGAAATTGCTGAACATTTAATGTTAATTGACTTGGGACGTAATGATGTTGCTAGAGTCTGTAAAAAGCAAAGCGTCAAAGTTACTGAAAAAATGATTATTGAATATTATTCCCATGTCATGCATATTAGCTCAAATGTTGAGGGAGAAATTTTAGATAATAAGGATGGTTTAGATGTTTTGACTAGCTCTTTTCCTGCTGGCACCGTTAGTGGTGCACCAAAAATTCGTGCCATGCAAATTATTGAAGAAATTGAGGAAGAAAAAAGAGGATTCTATGCTGGTTCGGTTGGCTATTTTTCAGCAAATGGAGATATGGAGCATTGCATCTGCCTTCGAACCTCACTTATTAAAAATAATACAATCTATCTTCAGGCTGGCGCTGGAATTGTTTATGATTCAGTGCCAGAATCAGAATATCAAGAATGCCTAAATAAGGCTGCTGCATTAATGAAATCAATAAAAATCAATGATAATATTCTCTGATTTTATTTGATAATTTAAAAATATCTCTCCATTCCTGAGGCAATTGCAGAAATTTTAGAAATTACCTCATATATCTTGGTCAAATCTTCCTTTTTACCACCAAGATCAGTATCGTCAGAATTTAAAATATTTAGATCGCTAAATTGCATCATACCAGAATTAAGATTACTCTTCTCATCTCTGGCCTCATTGTAGCGAAATAAATTACCAACGACTTCGCCGCCAACCATATAAATCATTGGCTCAGCATTAAACCCCCTTATTTTATCAATTGTTGGCACACCTTCTTGAATAATAACTTGATGATTTTGTACATTATTTTTAAGCATATTCATCTTGTTACGATTTTTTTTATTTAATGAAACTAACTCATCAGCAGAAGATACATTCATAATCGCCATACCATAGGTTCCATTATCAGCCTTAATAAAACAATAAGGATTCGATTTTATCTCATATTGTTTGTATTTTTCTTGCAAATCTTTTAAAAGATTGCCAGTTTTAATAGCCAAATTGTCAATACCAACTTGTTGTTTAAAATCAAGATTCTGTGCCATGTCAAATTTAGCAGAAATTAGCCAAGGATCGATCTCAATTAAATTAGAAAATTCAGTTACTAACTCATTATAACATCTAAAATGCTCTGATTTTAACCTTTGAAACCATCCAAAAAAAGGGTCGGGAATAATTTTTTGCTCAATATTTTGTAAAATTTTAGCAATTCCATCAGTAAAATCATTATTAGAAATAATTAAATCTGGCTCAAAACCTTTTGAAGTTAAAATTCGATCATGTTTTCTGATAATTTTATTAATTGTAATTTTTTTGTTATTTTCTAAATCAATTTCTAAAATATCAGTGATTTCGCTATTAAGGTTGGCAATTTCAACCTCGTAACCTGCATCTAAAATAATATTTTTTAGTGACAGGACATTCTCAAGATATTTAAGATTTTTTGTGTGAGATTCGGCAATAATCAAAATTCTCTTAATTCCTGGAAAATTATTATTTAAATAATTTTTAGCTTTTAGGTTGGCATTTTTTTTTGACTTGGAACTTAAATGATTAAAACCTGCAGGAAAGCAATTGACATCAACAGGAGCAATCTTGTGCCCAAAATGACGAAGATCTACTGAGTTATAAAAATGTAAATTAACATTTAATAATTTATCAGCAAACCAATCAGATATTGGGTCTTTTTTTCCCGATATCCTTTCTAATAATATTTGATATATATTAATCATTTACAAACTAACTATTACTGAAGAACTCCTGACTGAGGGCAAAGAAGGTATGTCACTTTCTTTACTGCCACGCATCTTTTTTTGCAACTCTTTAATTCCATCTTCAATATAAAAAGTTAAGGGTAGCCGTATTGGGTAGATTTTCTGCCCATCATTTACCTCCCTTGCAAAACTAATATTCACAGATTGCGACTCACCTCCTAAAGAAATCTCTAATCTGTCATTACACACCTCTTTTTCTCTCTCTAAAAGAGAAGTGTTAGTAACATCACCAAACCCACCCCTAGAACGATCTAAAATCGCACAACTCACATCCTCAATATCATTATACAAAGCTAACTTCCTTATTCTCTCGTCAATTAAATAAAGATAATCAGGCTGCAATATCCAGACCGATTCCTCTACAATTTCATCTGAAAAATCCATCTTAATTACCTTACTACTAAACTTCATATGAGAAAGAAATTCACGTCTTTTGTTGCTTAAAAATTTTACATTATTTATGCCCAATAACTCGATATCAAACTCGTCTTTGCTCAACTTTATGTAATTATCAGGCTTATCAATATTACTAGGCATTATAATGTATTTCTATTTTTATTAATATTTTTCTACCATTTTAAAATTTTTTTTCATAGCAAAAAAACACGATATTTATCATAATATTTTCATGAGTATGTGTCAATAAAATCATTTTCTATTTTACCAACAGCAATTTCCATCTTTTTTAACTAATTTTTTATAAACCAATGATCTTTTCTACAGATTCTGCTTTAATTTTTTTGTAAATCTCTAAAATAGCAGAATTTTTTGCTTCCTTCTTGCTAATCAATGAGGAGCCGCTAGATTCAATCATATTACTTGCTAAAATTTTACCCTGATTAATTAGAGAAAAGTTCACTCTTAGTTTAACAATAAAGCTACCATAAATTTTGTCAGAAATTTCCTCCTTTTCTATTTTTAAGATGATAAGATTTTTTGATTTATGATTTCTAGTGGTTAATTTAATCTTCTGTTCTGAAAATCCTTTTTTAATAATTCTGGAGATATCTTTGTCGGCTTTTGGGTCAATCTTAAAAATTATTTTTTCAATTAAATCATCAAAAGAATTTTGATATGAATTGTAATTTTTATAATTTTCCTGATAATCTACACCCTTGTACTTTATTGAATCTAAAATAATATTTAAAATTTTAGCGTCATTAATTTTGCTTTGTATTTTACCTAGATTCCTATATTGATCAATAATATTTTTTTCCTCTAAATGTTTTGATAGATTTTCAAACCTTTGATTAAGATTATTTAATTTATTAGAATTTTGCTTGATAAAATTACTCCTACTAATAGCCACCTCAACATAAATCTTATCCTTAAAATTTGCTGAATTAGAAATTTGATAATTATTAAAGGTAATTTTTTCTAATTTTTCACTGATTTGTTCTCGATATTGCTCACTAACATTCTCATTATAAGACTTTGCCAGCATTCTAGATTCAGAAGAAATATTGGTCATCAGTTTTGAAGAGGCGCTACTAAGAGCAGACTTTGTAGCCGAGTTAAGGCTATACCCAGAACCAACACCATAAAGAATTGATAGATTATTCTGCTTTGGAGAGGTATAAAATTCCGGCAAGGAATTCAATTTCTGCGCTTGATCAAAATTGAATCCCAAGCAAGATGATAAAAATAATAATATTACAAAATTTTTCACTTTACTCTTATAAAAAGATCAACATTTTTATTGCATTTCCTAGACTTAGGCAAAAAAGATCTTGGGCTCATAGTAACCCATATCTTTAAAGCAGTTTTTTTTGAAGTATTTTATTAAGATTTATTGAACATTATCGAAACCTCTATTGCTGGTTTTTTGCCAGTTAAATCCATCATGTTTTTCATTAATTTTGATTTAACCCCCTTAGCAATTGATTTTGATATTTTACTCAGATCACCTTCCTTTTTAAAAAGAGATTTTTTAGCTTTTCTAATCTCAGAGCTAGAGCTTTTAACTGCATTACCAATATCATCCTCAATATCATTTAAACAATATGGATCATTTTCAAAATCATAAGAGCCAACGGATTTTAAATCAATATCAAGAATCTCACCGCTTGTTGAGAGCAAAACTATAACAAAAACCGCTCCTGAATCTTGTAATATTTTTCTCTGAGAGATTATTTTGCCATCAGTTGGAATTAAGTTCTTACCATCAACCGCTAAATAACCAGTTTCTACATTTGCAATTTTCTCACAACTATTCTCATTAATCTTAATAACACAGCCATTTTCAGTTAGATTGGCGTGTTCGCAACCCCACTCTTCCTTAGCAAGCCTTCTATGCTCTAAAATATGATAATATTCACCATGAACTGGAATAGAAAATTTTGGTTTAGCTATCTTATACATTTCCGCAACTTCATCACGATTTGGATGTCCAGAAACATGAATCATTTCAGTTTTTTCAGTGATTACCTCTATCTTTCTTCTAGCAAAAAGGTTAAAAATATTAAAAATCTGCTTTTCATTACCAGGAATAATCTTAGAAGAAAAAATCATTGAATCGCCAGATTTAAACTTAATCACACGATGATTATTGGTGGCAATTTTCATGGTTGATGCGTTAATTTCACCCTGACAACCAGTACATAATACTAAAATTTTGTTCCTATCGTAAGATCTTATTTCATTTTCAGAAATTACGCATTGCTGCAAATCCTGTAAATAACCAGATTTTTTACCAACCTCATACAATCTTCTAATAGAAAAACCTGCTAGAACAACTTTACGACCAGACTTAATTGCCGCCTTAGCAATTGTTGATATTCTAGCAATATTAGAAGCAAAAGTTGTAACACCAACCATCCCTTTAGATTCCAAAATAATTCTCTCAAGATTTTCTAATAACTGCCCTTCGGAACCTGATCTACCCTTATTTAAAATATTTGTAGAATCAGAAACTATGGCTAAAAAACCCTCTTCATCAGCAATTTTAGCAATCTTCTCCTTCTCTGAAATATTTCCAACAACAGGATCGGGATCAAATTTCCAATCTCCAGTATGTAAAATATTACCAAATTTAGTTCTTACGCAAATTGCATTCATTTCTGGTACCGAATGAGTCAGGCCAATAAATTCCATCTCAAAAGATCCTAATTTTAATTTTTTTGAACCGTCAATAACATTGATTTTAACCTGCTTTTTAAAAGAATATTCCTCTAATTTTGCTTCAAGAAAATTTTTAGCAAGATTCGTACAATAAACTGGAACCCTTAATTCCTGCCACAAATGCTGCACAGAACCAATATGATCTTCGTGAATATGAGTGATTACAATTCCCAACAGATCTTTTCTATGTTTTTTGATAAAAGTAAGATCCGGTGCAATCATATTGACGCCAGGAATATTGTGGGCAAAACCAAGTCCAAGATCAATCATAATAAATTTACCATCAAGATGATAAAGATTTACATTCATACCAATTTCTCCAGAACCACCGAGAGGGATAAAAAGAAGGTTATTTTTTTGTTTTTTTAAGTCTAAGTTCATTATCAATTTTTATAAGTTACAAGCTAGCAATGTTCTTTGAAGATTTACCTTCAAAACAAAGAAATTTCAGAATAAAAGGTTGTTGACTAAGGTCTCTAGATTCTTGACTAACCCCCAAGATATCATCTTTGGAAGCGTTAGAATAGTTTCCTAAGGAAACTTCAGTTATTATAGTGAGTTCTGAAGATCTAGATGATTTGAATCTACCCACTCTCCATAATATGTTCCATATTTACTTCCATCAGATGTTTTGAAGTTAATTTTGCTCAATCTATTATCTTCCACTATATCCCATACAATTTTTTCCTGTAGTATAAATTGTACCCTCTCTAAATTCTCCTTTTGGCATAATGTTATATTTTATTTGAAATAAAATTCTTAACCATGTCCAAATCCTTCTCAATAATACTCATTTTTTCTTCCTTATTCATCAAGTCAGATAAAAATAACGGTAATTTTGCCTCAGGAACTTCTGACTTCACAATAGCATCGGGGAATTTTGAAGGATGTGCCGTTGCTAAAATTACGACATATTCACCTTGATAATCCCTAGATTTTTGATATAAATCAGCAGCACCAATGCCGGTTGCTGTATGGGGATCAAGAATTTCTTCATTTTCTTGATAGGTTCGATTGATAATTTTGCAAGTCTCTTTATCGTCAATTGAATAAGAAATAAAATCATTTCTAATGTCAGAAAAAATTTCATCAGAAACTTTTAACTTACCCGTCTTTTTAAATTCTGACATTTTATTAAAAACCTCATTTTCCTTATCAAATTTTTTATGATAATCAAATAACATTCTTTCAAAATTACTAGAGACTTGGATATTCATACTAGGAGATAATGTTTCTATCAATTCCTTGCGAGAATAATCATTACCCTGAAAGAATCTAGTTAAAATATCATTTTTATTAGTAGCTACAATTAATTTGTTAATTGGAAGTCCCATTCTTTTAGCTAAATATCCAGCATAGATATCACCAAAATTCCCAGTTGGAACGGAAAATGAGATTGGATTTTTTTTAGAAACATCTAATCGAACAGCAGAATAAAAATAATAAACAATTTGAGCCATAATTCTAACCCAGTTGATAGAATTTACCGCAGCCATTCTTGCACCACCTAAAAATGATTGGTCAGAAAACATCTCCTTAACATATTCCTGACAATCATCAAAATTACCTTTCAAAGAAATGTTATGAACATTGTCACTTATAACACTTGTCATTTGTCTTCTTTGAACTTCAGAGACTTTTTTATAAGGGTGTAAAATAAAAATATCTACATTATCACAATCTTTGCAACCCATAATTGCTGCGGATCCGGTATCGCCAGAAGTTGCTCCAACAATGACGACTCTCTCCTTCCTTTTTTCTAAAATAAAATCAAAAATATTACCCAAAAATTGTAGAGCAAAATCTTTAAAAGCCAAAGTAGGGCCATGAAAAAGTTCTAGTAAAAACTGATTATGTGAAAGCTGCTTAATTGGCGCAATTGCTTTATTAGAAAATTTTAAATAGGATTTTTTGATAATTTTTGTTAAATCTGAGTCAGAAATTTCACCAGCAACAAATGGCTTCACAATCTTAAAAGTTAAATCCTGATAATTTAGCTTTTTCATCTCTGATATTTCTTCTTTAGAAAATTTTGGTAAATCTTCTGGAATGTAAAGCCCTCCATCTTCAGCTAACCCTTGCAAAACAACATCTTCAAAATTTAAATTTGCTGCTCTTCCTCTTGTACTGATATATTTCATTATTCTTTTATTAATTTCCCAATACCAAATTTTACCTTAAAAACTATGTTAAAAAAACTAAATAATCTATCTTTATCTTTTACCTATCATCTACAAAAAGCCTTGCGAAATATTGACATATTCCAGTTATTTTTTACAAATGACAGTAATAATACTTTGATATATTACTTATTTTAAAGTAGGTTTTGGTATGATTTGTATTTTATAACAATATCATCTCCTATATTCCTAACTTTATCAAGTCGAAATTTATTCTCAACATCTGATATCAAATTAACCCCTAAATCAGAAGTTGCAGAAATTGCATCATTACCTAAAATAAAGTTACCTTTAACCAAAATCAACTCATCAATTAAACCTCCCCTTAAAAAACTAGCAAAAATCTGTCCACCACCCTCAATTAAAAGATTGTTAATTCCAAGTACTGCAATCCTTGACACCAAATCCTCTAGATCAATATTATTACGAGTGTCTAGGGGGCATTTTATAAAATTAATATGTTGGTAATTTTCTGTATTTTTATCAAAATCATCTCTGACCACAAAAAATGTTGGAATTTTTTGACAAGAGTTTACAAATTCTTGACTCAAATGAAGGTCAAAATTTTTATTTAAAATAATTCTTATTGGCGACCTATCTTCAATTCCAGAAATTCGACAATCCAATGAAGGTAAATCCTCTCTAAAACTATTTGCTCCGATTAAAATTGCGTCATTTTTTGACCTTAAGAAATTAGTATATTGACGAGAATCTTTGCTAGTAATCCATTTACTATCAAAAGTCTTTGTTGCAATCTTGCCGTCAATTGTGGTAGCAATTTTTACCGTAATGAATGGTTTATTTTTTAATTTTGCTTTAAAAAAACCACGATTTATCTCTTTAGCCTCATCAGCCATTAATCCAAATTGGACTTCCACCCCCTTCTCCTGCAATAATTTAATTGACTTGCCGTCAGTTCTAGTGTCGGGATCTTTTACTGCAAAAACTACTCTTTTAATTCCTGACTTTATAATTAAATCAAGACAAGATAACCCTCCTCTACCTTGATGGCAGCAGGGTTCGAGGGAAATATAAATGACTGAATCTTGTAACAAATCAGAAGATAATTTAGAAATAGCCAGCTCCTCAGAATGAGGGCGACCAGTAGAGCCTGTAACTCCAGTTGCTAAAATAACTCCTTCCCTGACGATAACAGTTCCAACGGAAGGGTTGGGGGCGGTAATTCCAATATTATTTTTTGCCAAATTAATGGCCAAAGACATGAATTTTAAATCTTTATTTTTTGTCTGAAAAATCAAGATTTTTATATAAATTAATACCTCTTATCAAATCAATTGCCCGAGTTAACTGATAATCATCATTGTATAAAATATCATTTTCTTTTTTCTTAACCTCTTCATCGCTATTTTCCTTTGCTATCTCTTTGATCTGACCTTGTAAATGACCGTCAAGATCAGATTCAGATTTTAAATTATTTTCAACAGCTTCTAATTTAGCTTCCTTAACAACAATATCAGGCTTAATACCGTCTGCCTGTATTGATATTCCTGAAGGTGTATAATAAAGAGCTATGGTTAATTTTATGGCAGAACTACCTTTATTTAATGGAATAAGAGACTGCACAGAGCCCTTACCAAAAGTCTTGCTACCAACAATAAGACCCCTCTTATTATCTTGAATTGCCCCAGCAACAATTTCAGAAGCAGAGGCTGACCCCAAATTAACCAAAACAATAATTGGCAATGATTTTAATAATTTTTTATGATCCTTATCTTTGAATTTATAAGCTTCTTTAAATATACCTCCATCACCACATTTCAATGTATCTCTTGACTGATAAGACACTCTCTTCGTTCCTCTACCCTTAATTGAAACAACCTCTTTTCCTTCTTTTAAAAATATACTACTAATATTAACTGAAGCATCTAAGGCTCCACCAGGATTATTTCTAACATCTAATACTATGCCCTCCACATTATCCTTACCAATTTTTATAATAGCATTTTCTATTTTAGTTGCAATATCGAAACTCACGCATTTTGAAAAAGTAGCCAGCCTAATATAAGCAATATTACCATAAATTTCCGATCTAACTGAATCGATCTTTATTATGTCGCGAACCAAAGTAAATTTTAGAGGAGTTTTCTCGCCTTCCCTTAAAATAGTAATTTCTACGCTAGTTTTTGGCTTTCCTCGAAGCATTTTAACCACCTCCATAACAGATTTGCCATAAATAGACTTACCATTAACTTCAGAAATGTAATCTCCAGCTTTAATTCCAGCCTTTGCAGCTGGAGTGTTATCAATTGGTGTAATAATTTTTATTAATTTACTATCCGAACTAATTCTGATGCCTAAGCCACCAAATTCGCCTTCAAGCTGGACCCTAACCTCACTAAAAACATCTTTCTTTAAGTAAGATGAATGTGGATCAAGAGAAGATAAAATTCCCTCAGCAGCAGCTTCTAAAATTTCTTTGCGAGTCTTTTCATGTACATATTTTTCTTCAACATAGTTTATTACGTCATTCAGAAAGTTTTTGTTATCAAAATAAACATCTTCTTCCTTAGTTTTAGTTTTGATATCTTTTTTATCCTCAATATTTTCTCTTTTGCTCACCAAAGATAACCCTTCATTTTCAACCACTTTTGTTGAGAAATATTTTTTAATAATCTTTGGGACCAACTTATTATCAGGATTAGAAATAGCCGAACTAAATACGATAATTGATAGTATAGATGACAATATTACTACTTTAAATATGTGTTTCATCAAGAATAGTTTGGTTTTCTGATAGAGTTGCATCAAGAAATTTTAATTTTTAGATTTATCTTTTTTATCGAATTAGGCAGACAAAAAGTATTATGAAATACAGTCATATTTCAATTATTTTTTACAAAAAACAGTTGATATATTACTTAGTTTTAAAGTGAATTTTAGTATTGTACCGCGACATATAAAAACTATAATTGACAAAAAACTTATCACAAGACAAGGTTTAAATTCTATCATGATTTTACTTATTTTAATTCAAAAATTAAATCATGTAAATCTCAGTAAAGAACTATTATTCTTCAGGAATACCAAATTCGTCTCTTATTTTTTTCTTTATTTCTTCGGGAGGATGATCGCCATATGCAGAATATAGTATCTTACCATATTCTTCTAAATGAATGATATTATCATTAAGAGCTTTTTTAAACATAGGTAACTTTAACCTCTCAATCAATACATAGTACCAAGCGGGGCGATTATCATCGATACCTTTAACTAAAAATAATAAACTAGCATCAGCTCTCTTTGCTTGATTTTCTGGGCTAGCATTAACTCCTATATTGGTTGCTGTCATATTATCTTTTTTAGCATATTTTTCAGCAAATCCACCTGATGATTTACGATCTTCGGTAGCGGGACCGGAGGATTTTTTGTATCTATCAGCAAAAGAATTGCCACCTGAATCACTCATAATGTTTATTTTATATTTTTGCTTTACTTAGTATTAAGCATTATAATCTTTAAGCCACCAATCATTAACTGGCATCTTAGGTCCGCAAGGACCACCTTCGCTTGAAACACAAGGACTTTTTATGTCTACATATTTCTTGCCAAAACAAGAAGTTACAAAAAACAACAATATAAATAAAAAAATTTTTATCATTAAATTAATAAATAAATGATGGTGGGTCTGGGTGGACTTGAACCACCGACCTCGCGCTTATCAGGCGCGCACTCTAACCAGCTGAGCTACAAACCCCTATTTTTGATCCTTTTAGTCTAATTACCCATTTAATAAAATCAATAATAAATCTTTAACTTAAAAAAAGACGCAATAACATTGTTCCAATATAGGACTTTAAAAAAGACTTTTATACAACATGCTTCAGTTGTACTGAGGTCTTTTAAAGCAGTTTTTTAAAATTATTTAAATTTATGTTTACTGGACTCATAACTCATATTGCAGAAATTACAGATACTACTAAGAAAAATGATCGAGATCTAGTTTTGACAATTAAAATTGCCAAAAAAGACCTTAAAAACGGTAAATATCAAATTGGATCGTCAATTTCCTGCTCTGGAATTTGCTTAACTTTAATAAAATTAGAAGAAAAATCAGGTTTTAATTTATTTTCTTTCGAAGTTTCTCCGGAAACGATTGCCAAAACTACCATTTTTAATTGGAAAATTGGTAGTTTTATTAATATTGAGTTTTCTCTTAAAATTGGCGATGAAATTGGCGGACATCTGGTTGGTGGTCATGTTGATACAATCTGTAAAATTCACGAAATTACCAAAGCTAATAAGGATTCTTGGATTTTTACCTTTAAAATTTCCAATGAGTTTAGAAAATTTATCTGTCAAAAAGGATCAATTTGTATTAATGGTATCTCATTAACAGTAAATGATGTAATAGATTTTGATAAAAATCATTTTTTATTTCAAACCAACATCATTAGCCATACTCTTGACAGCACCAATTTACAATTTTTAAATAAAACGGATCAAGTTAATATTGAGATCGACATGATTGCCAGATATGTTCACGCTAAAAATGTTTTCATTTGATTTAAAAAAATATGCCAATAACTACCAATCCATCTGCTGCATCAGAACCTCCAACTACTGAAAAAGACATAATCTAGAATTAGATTCTGAGCGGGACCCATTGGACTTTACCCCTCCAAATCATTTGGCATAGTTTGCACAAATTAACGTTAAAATATTTTGGTATACAGGTTGTTTGACAGGAATACTAACCTCCCCAATTGGCAAATCTAGTAAATTCGGCATCAAAAAACAACTCAACACCTCCAACTGGGCCATTTCTTTGTTTAGCGATAATTACTTCTGATTTATTTCTAATTTCATTCATTTTATCTTGCCAATTTTTGAAAGATTCAACCTCGCTCTCATCTGGCCTTTTGCGCTCTAAATAGTAACTTTCACGATAAATGAAGGTAACAACATCTGCATCTTGCTCAATTGATCCAGATTCTCTTAAATCAGAGAGCTGAGGTCTTTTGTCATCTCTTTGTTCAACCGCCCTTGAAAGTTGCGAAAGAGCGATAACCGGAATATTAAATTCCTTAGCAATAGCTTTTAAACCTTGTGTAATTTCAGTAATTTCCTGAACCCTATTTTCAGTCTTCTTACTACCCCTAATTAATTGTAAATAATCAATAATCAATAAGGATAAATTTTTCTTCTTAACTAATCTTCTAGTTCTAGTTCTAATAGCAGAAATTGAAAGAGCTGGAGTATCATCAATAAAAATTGGCATTTCAGCAATTTCAGCACTTCTGGCGCTAATTACTTGCCACTCATCTTCACTAATAGCTCCGGACCTAAATTTGGTAGCGTTAATACTAGTTTCCATCGATAAAATTCTTGAAGATAATTGATCAGAAGACATCTCTAAAGAAAAAATTCCAACAGATCTTTTTTCCTCTTTCTCTTCATCTTTTTTTATTAAATCCTTACAAGCATTAACTGCAACATTAATAGCTAAAGCGGTTTTACCCATCGAAGGACGTCCGGCAATAATTATTAAATCAGAATCTTGCAAGCCACTTAAAATATGGTCAAAATCAGCAAGACCAGTCGAAACTCCAGTTATACTAGAGTCAGCTTGTTTGGCAATTAGCGTTTTCTCTAAAGTGGTTTTTAAAGCTTCTGAAATCCCCCTAAAATCACTGCCAGAATTTTGAGCAAAAGTTAAATTAAAGATTTCTCTTTCAGCGTTTTCAATTTTTTCTAATGCCGTCTGATCATCTAAATCATTACAATTTATAATAATATCTTCTGCAATCATGGTTAAGTTGCGCTTGAGATATAAATCATAAATTAATTTTGCATAATCAGCTATATCAACAATGCCAGTAGCCTTATCCATTAAAACTGCCATATATTTCATGCCGCCGATACCAGATATTTCAGTACTTTCGGAGAAAAATTGCTTCAAAGTAACGTTATTGGCAATAATATTCATGTCACTAACGATGTGAAGAATCTCAGAATAAATTTTCTGATGTGCGGGCTCATAGAAATGCTCAGATAGTAAAAATTCTGATACACGATTAAGGTAATCATTATTTAAGATAATGGTACCTAAGATAATTTGCTCAGCCTCCAGATGATATAATTCCCTTTTATTAATTGATTTTACTGGTTCGGTAGCTATATTATCAACACTAAGATTATGTTCCATTAAATTTGTTAATTATGTTGGATTTCCTGAATAAAATTTACAGCCATTTTGACTCTTCTTCTATTAGTTTTTTTACGATATTAGTTTTAATTATTATTTATGCTATAGTAATTTTTATCAACAATAAGATAATAAAAAAATTGCAAAAAAGAATTGCTAGTGACAACAAGAAACAAATAATCCTTACCTCTCTTAAAAAACCATTAAATTTTTTCTTTCTATCCTGCTTTACAGCAATTATCACTATATTTTTTCAAAAATATTCTAATTACAGCTTAATTATTGCCCACCGAACCTTTACTATCGGCCTAACCTTTTCACTTATTTGGTTTGGTTGGAGAATGATTATTTCTTATGAAAATTATTTTACCGAAGATAAGAAAAATAAATATGACTTAACAACTATTTTAGCTGTCATTAAGCTTCTTAAAGCTATTTTAATTATTGTCTTTTTATTAATGGCTCTTAATCAATTTGGGATTAGCTTGAGTGGCATTATTGCCTTTGGTGGTATTGGTGGCATTGCCATTGGTTTTGCTGCTAAAGATCTTTTGGCCAACTTTTTTGGTGCTATCATGATCTATCTTGATCGACCATTTTCTGTAGGCGATTGGGTTAAATCTCCTGATCGCAACATTGAGGGAACAGTTACTAATATTGGTTGGCGACTAACAAAGATTCGAACTTTTGAAAGCAGAATGCTTTATGTACCAAATTCAATTTTTAGCAATATTGCCATTGAAAATCCCTCTAGAATGTCTAATAGGAGAATTTTTGAAACAATCGGCGTTCGCTATGATGATGTTAAAAAGGTTGGAGCTATTATTGAAAAAGTCAGGAATATGCTAGAAAATCACGAAGATATTGAAAGTAAAAAAACTTTGATGGTCAATCTTAATAAATTTAATGATTTTTCTGTCGATTTCTTTATTTATACTTTTACCAAAACTACAAATTGGGCAGAATTTCATGAGGTAAAGCAAAAAATTCTTCTACAAATTAGCGATATTATTGATAATGAAGGAGCGGAAATTGCCTTCCCGACTTCTGAAGTTAAATTATCTGGTGGGTTAGAAAAATAGATTTAATTGATATTTACAAACTAAATTATAACACCTTAACTCCCTCATTCTCAGAAGGAGTTAGAAATTTACTCGACAATATCAGTTTTAGTAAAAAATTGTGCAAGCTCAATTTGAGCATTTTCATCAGAATCAGAGCCGTGAACTGAGTTTTGCTCAATATTAACTGCAAAATCCTTTCTAATTGTTCCTGCTGCAGCATCTGACGGATTAGTTGCTCCCATAATATCTCTATATTTCTTTACGGCACCCTCACCTTTTAAAACTTGCACAACAACTGGGCCAGAAATCATAAAAGAAACTAAATCATCATAAAAAGGTCTTTCCTTATGAACTTCGTAAAATTTTTCTGCCACATCCCTTGTCATCTGAACTCTTCTTTGAGCCACTATTTGTAATCCAGCATCCTCAATATAAGAATTGATTTTACCGGTAATGTTTCTCTTGGTTGCATCCGGCTTTATGATTGAAAAAGTTAAATTTGTCATTATTTTAGTTATAATTAATTAATATTTCTTGATTCGACTGATTCTTTGTATATATTTTTGATATAAAAGTCAACAACTTAAAACTCCTACTAAAATTGCAAGATAACTTTGACAATAGTTTAATAATAAATAGATATGAGCTTTACAAATTTACCAAAATGGGATTTAACTGATTTTTACCAAAATATTGATGATAAAAATATTGAACTAGACTTTAAAAACTTAGAAAAAAAAGTTAAAAAATTTAGCAATGATTACAAAGGAAAAATTACCAAATTATCTGGTGAGGATCTTTATCGAACAATCTTAGAAAATGAAGAAATTGCCGAAAAATTCGGTAAAATATCTAGTTTTTCCTATCTTAATTATGCGGCAAATATGCTAGATCAAAAAAACACCGCCTTTTATCAAGATTCTTCAGAAAAAATTAGAAAGATTTCTAAAGATTTGGTCTTTTTTGAATTAGAAATTAACGAAATCAAGGAAGATGATCTTCAAAAACTTTACAATTCATCAGAAAACCTAAAAAAATATCAGCCATTCTTAAGGGATGTCAGAGTTTTTAAAAAGCACCAATTAAATGAAGATTTAGAAAAAATTTTACTGGAAAAAAGATCTACTAGCTCCAGTGCTTGGAGCAGATTATTTGACGAAACTATTAATAATATAAAATTTTCTTATGATAAAAAGGAATTAAATGCTTCGGAAATTTTCAATTTACTTAGCTCCAAAGAATCTGCAACTCGTAAGAAAGCATCAAAAATTATTGGCGAAACCTTAGGAAAAAATATTCGCCTACTATCGTTTATCACCAACATTTTGGCCAAAGATAAAGATATAGATGACAATCTTCGTAATTTTGCAAAACCAATTTCCTCAAAAAATTTAAATAATTTTATTGAGGATAAAATTGTTGATAATTTGATTTCGGTAGTGAAAAAAAATTACCCAAATATTTCGCATCGCTATTATAAAATTAAAGCAAAATTACTTGGATTAGAAAAAATGCACTATTCTGATCGTAACGCACCTCTATCTATGGATGAAAATTTAACCTCTTGGGAAGATGCTAAAAAGATAGTCCTTGATGCTTATAATAATTTTTCACCAGAATTAGCAAAAATTGGACAGAAATTCTTTGATAATGAATGGATTGATGTTGGAGCTCGTGATGGAAAAGATTCTGGCGCCTTTGCTCACCCGACAGTACCGTCTGTTCATCCATATCTATTATTAAATTATCAAGGAAAGATAAGAGATGTCATGACACTTGCTCATGAATTAGGACATGGAGTTCACCAAATTTTATCTTCTAAGCAGGGATATTTTATGTCAGGAACGCCACTTACTTTAGCCGAAACTGCCTCAGTTTTTGGAGAACAGCTGACCTTTCAAGAAATTTTAAAAAGAGAAACTGACCCTAAGCGCAAAAAAATTATCATAGCCTCTAAGGTTGAAGACATGATCAATACAGTTGTTCGTCAAATTGCCTTTTTAGAATTTGAAAGAAAGGTTCATGATGAGCGTAAAAAAGGTGAAATTTCTACTGAAAAATTATGTCAGTTTTGGATGGAGACACAGAAGGAAAGTTTAGGAGATGCCTTTGTTTTTGATGATGAATATAAATATTATTGGTCATATATTCCGCATTTTATTCACTCACCTTTTTACGTTTATTCCTATGCTTTTGGTGATTGCTTGGTCAATTCATTATATTCTTGTTATAAAAATGGTTTAGAAAATTTTGAAGAAAAATACCTAGAAATGTTAAAATCTGGAGGTACTTTGCACCACAAAGAACTTCTATCACCCTTTGGACTGGACGCTAGTAAGCCAGAATTTTGGCAGCAAGGTTTAGATATTATTTCAAACTACATTGATCAAATAGAAGATGCTGAGTAAGATATATCAAAAATTATTTTTAGGTAAGCCGAACCTAATATTCTTAATATTTATTTGTGTCACTTGCTTTTCTACCTATCATGCCCTCGATTTTAAATTAGACGCCTCTTCCGACTCTCTCAATTTAAAAAATGATAAGGACGTAGAATATTATCGCGAAATTGTTAAAGAATTTGGATCTGATGAATTTTTGATAGTTACTTACGACCCCATTAATAAGGATTTATTTTCTGATGATAGTTTAGCAGATTTAAAAGAATTGAGGCGTAAATTACTAGAAATTAATGACGTAAATTCTGTTATTACAATTCTAGATGTTCCACTGATTAACAGTCCAAAAATTTCCTTTGAAGATTTGCCCGCAGGTATTAGAAGAATTTCAGATGGAAATGTTGATAAAAATCTAGCAAAAGCAGAGCTTACCACCAACCCCCTATATTCACAGAATCTTATTGACCTGAACGCTGAAATTTCAACTATCCTAATTAAATTTAAAAGAGACGAAGCTTATTACAAGTTACTAAATAAAAGAGACTCCTTAAGAAAGGTAGCAAGAGATGACAGGCTTTTAAATGAAGAAAAATTAAAAAATGTTGAGAGTAATTTTAGCAAATATCACCAATCTAACCTAAAAAAACAAAGATATAATATTAAAATAGTGAGGCAGATACTATCTGATTATCAAGATAATTACAACATTCATATTGCTGGAGTGCCGATGATTATAGCTGATTCAATTGATTTTATCAATAGTGACATCAAAATATTTAGCCTTCTAATATTAATTTTTACTATTTTAACATTATTATTAATTTTTAAATCCCTAAAATGGGTTGTCGCTCCATTATTGATTTGTGTAGGGGTAATAATATCAATGCTTGGCTTGCTTGGCTTTTTAGATTGGCCAGTAACGTTGGTTTCTTCTAACTTCATCTCCTTACTATTCATTATCACGCTATCAATGAATATCCATTTAATGGTGCGATATAGGGAAATACTCACTAAGGAAAAAAATATCAGTCAGATAGATTTAATATTGTGGTCGGTTAAAAAAGTGTCCTTACCCTGTTTTTATACCTCAGTGACAACTATAGTTGCCTTTGGATCATTGATTATGAGTGATATTACTCCAGTTATTGACTTTGGCTATATGATGGCAATTGGTATATTAATTTCCTACCTATTTACTTTTATATTACTACCAAACTTACTGACCATCAACAATGATGATATCGTTAATCACTCTAGGGAGTATAATGTTTTAACCAGCTCTATTAATTATTTTTATCAGTTGGTAAGAAAAAAATCTTCATTAATTATCATCATTTTCTCCTCCCTATTTCTTTTGGCTATTATTGGCATGTTCAGATTAACGGTTGAGAATAGCTTTATCAATTATTACAAAGAATCCACCCAGATTAACAAGGGCATGAGGATGATAGATAGCAAATTAGGTGGCACTACCCCTCTAAATCTAGTGATTGAGGCCCCTAGAAGTGTCAAAACTGAAGAAAAATATGAAGATGAATTTGAAGATTTCTTTTCCGAAGATGATTTTGAGGCGGATAAATGTCAGTTTTCTAATAGCTATTGGTATAATAGTAATAATATTGATCTTATAGATCGAATTCATGATTATCTAAGTAATTTACCAGAAATTGGAAAAGTGACGTCATTATCAAGCTCTCTATTTATACTTAAATCTCTTAATGGCGACGCAGATCTTGATGATTTTATACTAACACTTGCGTGCAATAAAACCTCAGAAGATATAAAAAATACCTTATTTTACCCCTATTTATCGGATGATGGCAATAAAATACATTTTAGTGCCAGAATTATTGAATCTAGTAAAAATTTAAGAAGGAATGAACTAATAAAAAGAATAGAAAGCGATCTAGTTACAAAATTTAATTTAGAAGAAGATGATATCCATCTAAATGGTATCTTAGTTCTATATAATAATATTTTACAAAGCCTCTTTAAAAGCCAAATATTAACTTTGATCTTTGTATTTTTTGTAATCTTGATAATGTTTCTTCTTATTTTTAGAAATATTAAAGTCTCTCTCATTGCCATTATTCCAAATATTATTGTAGCGGTTTTTATCCTTGGAGTTATGGGCTTGACAAACATCCCTCTCGACATCATGACTATTACTATTGCCGCAATTGCAATTGGTATTGCCGTTGATGACACAATTCATTATACGCACAGATTTGAAGAGGAATTAAAAAAAGATGGAAACTATATTGAGGCAGTTAAAAGGTCTCACAATACGATTGGAAAAGCTATGTATTACACAACTGCTATAGTTGGATTTGGATTTTTTATCCTAGTGTTTTCTAATTTTGTGCCGACAATCTATTTTGGATTTCTAACAACATTGTCAATGGTCTTCGCCTTGTTAGCTGACTTCTTGTTGTTACCGGTTTTATTTGTTAAGTTCAAACCCTTTGGGAATGACAATAAAAATTCATCCTATATTTAATACCCACCCTTAAAGTAGTTTTTTTTCAAAATATTTTTATTCATAAATTATTAAAAAATGCCCGCCCTATGTTAATAGGGTGTAAGGCTTTTTGATGATTTAAGGATAAAAATATTTCGAAAAAACTGCTTTAAAGGTGGGAATTGGTATAAGTGGCAATTGGGTAGAAAAATAAAAATAAGGGTTGCTGTCTGATTTTACTAACCAAACGTCATTGATGATGAACAAGCTCACAAAAAGGAGAAAGTTGAAAATTACTATGTCAACAAGGTTATTAATCTGAACTTTATTTCACCAATAATTATCAAGAAAATATTGACTGAAATTAAACCTATAACCTTGAGATTGCAGGATATTATCGCAAAACAGATTACTTATTTATAGGAAGATCAGGAGGATATTTTTGAGCATTAATCTTGTAAAATTACCCCCCTAAAAACTTAAATTTTAGCAAAAAATTATAATAATTTTATTGAAATTAAGATAAGTTTTTAATATTTCTTTCAATATACTCAATCATAAAGCCAGCAACATTCTTTTTTGTGGCCTTCTC
>TARA_B110000259_G_scaffold188490_1_pt1 | contig 27043 bp, 19 predicted proteins | sample TARA_B110000259 | Tara Oceans TARA_B110000259 (sample SAMEA4397649) | marine metagenome | biome: Polar Biome; feature: [SRF] surface water layer (ENVO:00010504); material: water (ENVO:00002006), including particulate matter (ENVO:01000060) such as... | depth 5 m | reverse complement strand
CCAGTAACAACAACAGATATAAAACCAGTAACAACAACAGATATAAATTGCATAGGAGAATGGATTGATGATCCTGATGGTTGTATTTACGATACACATTGTTATGGTTTATCTGAAATTACCAAATTAAAAAAAAAGCAAATATATAAAATAAAAACACGAAATACAGAAAAAGGTAATATTTGCGATTACACAGATGGTGTAACTAGGCTTGTTGATTGCGAAAATGAAACATGCCCTGTACCGGATATTGATTGCTTAGGTACATGGGATGATACAGATGAAGGTTGTACTCTGATGAGTAATAGTTCGGTGAATGGTAGTCCCACTCTAACTGTCATGAGATTACAAAAAAAACAAGTCTATACGGTAAAAAAAAAAGCATCAGGTAATGGAGAAAAATGTGAACACGAAGAAGGAACTGTACGCAAGATTGGTTGCGTAGAAACATATCCTGTACCGGATATTGATTGCTTAGGTGTATGGGATGAAACAGATGAAGGTTGTACTATGAGTCATTGTTCGGTAAATGATGATAGTACACTTGGGTTAAAATTAAAAAAAAAACAAGTCTATACAGTAAAAAAAAAAGCATCAGGTAATGGAGAACAATGCGACTATGAAGAAGGTGATATAGACATGGTTGAATGCGTAGAAACATGCCCTATACCAGATATTGATTGCTTAGGTACATGGGTTGAAACAGATGAAGGTTGTACTATGGGTCATTGTTCATTGGTTGATGGTAGAGATAAAAACACTAAACTTAAGAAAAAAAACGTATTCAGAATCACTAAACAACAATTAGGTAATGGTGAACAATGCGACTATGAAGAAGGGGATATAGACATGGTTGAATGCGTAGAAACATGCCCTATACCAAATATAGACTGTATAGGTGAATGGTTAGATAATAGTAAATGTATTATATCTGATCATTGTTCTGTATTAGATAATAAAGATAAAAATACACCATTAAAAAAGAAACAAAAATACAATATTATTAAAAATAAAATAGGCGATGGTAAAGCATGTAAAGACTACGAAAATGATGAAAGAATAATAGATTGTAATGGTGAATACTGCGCGGTACCTGATATCGATTGCGTTGGTGATTGGGTAGGTAAAAAATGTGATATAATTGATCATTGTTCAACAGTTGACGGTAGTACTTTGACAAGTCTAGTTAAAAAAAAACAAGTTTTTAAAATAACACAAAGAAATTATGGTACAGGAGAATTATGTAAAAATAGTTTAAATGACACAAGAATCATTGAATGTGATGATGTCTTATGCCCTGTTCCTGATATTAATTGTTCGGGTACTTGGGTTGATACTGGTATTTGTACCAAAGATCATTGTAGTACAAATGATAAAACTACTCTAAATACACCACTTAAAAAAGAACAAACATTTAAAATATTAAAAAATAAAGTAGGGAAAGGTAATGAATGTAATAATAAAAACAATGATATAAGAATAGTTGATTGTGATAATGTGTGCCCATTACCAAATATAGATTGCAAAGGAAGATGGGTTAATGATGAAGTGTGCACTAAAGATCATTGTAGTGACACCGATAGTACAACCATAGGTGTAAAATTAAAAAGAAAACAAACTTATGAAATATTAGAAAATAAAATGGGTAACGGTGAACCATGTGATTATATTGACAAATTTAAACAGGTAATAGAATGCAATAATGAAGTGTGTCCTGTTCCGAATATCAACTGTGAAGGTAAATGGGTAGATAAAACAGAATTATGTGACGTAACATCACATTGCACTAATAATAAAGAATCAAAAGACTTAAAAATAAAAAAAACACAAGTTTATAGAATAACTAAACAACCTGTAGGAAATGGATTTAAATGCCAATTTAAAGAAGGTGATGAGAAAACAGTAGATTGCAAAGATGAGTTATGCCCTATAGATTGCAATGGTAATTGGTTAAATGACACACCGCAGTGTAATATAACAGATCATTGTACTAATAATAAAAATACTATAAATAAAAACCTTAAAAGAACACAAACATTTACAGTATCAATTGATCAACAAGGAAAAGGAAAACAATGTGAATTTAAAAAAGGTGATAAAAAAACTATTGATTGTATAGATAAATTATGCCCCATTGACTGTGTTGGTGATATGACAATGATTCAAGATTGTGATAAAGATAAATGTAGTTCAGGTGAAAGAATAGAAAAAATAAGTAAGTATGTTGTTAAACTAAACAAACAAGGTGACGGTGAAGAATGTAATTATAACAATGAACAGTTGTTCAAAGAATTGTGCCTATGCGAACCCATTGACTGCAGTGGTCACTTTGAAGTTTTAAATGATTGTGATATTGATGATTATTGTAATTTACTAAATGATAATACTGGCCAGTATAAATTTAGAAAGGATATATATAAAATCGATAAAAACGCTTTATGGGGTGGTAAAGAATGCAAATATTTAAATGATGAAGTCATAATTAATCAATGCAAGGATGTAAAATGTGATTTTAATTGTAATTATGTAGATAATGTTATCCAAGAATGTGATTTATCAATGTGTAACGTTGATGATTCTAAAGTTGTATCTAAAATTGCTAAAGTATCTAAAAATTGCGAAATTAAAGACATCAAAGTTGTAAATTGCTCAGATAAATGCTTACCTAAAGATTGCACATATGAAATAAGTGATTACGGTGCTTGTAATTTAACAGAATGCTGGAAAAAACATTTATATAAAATTAATACTATAATTGTTTTTACCGATACATGGCTTAGTGATTTAAATGAAAAATGTATAAATAATGCTATAAATGAATTAAGTATTTATTTAAATAATTCAGTGATTTTAAAAAAAAAAGAATTTAAAGATAATACTTTATATTTGTCAATAGAATTAAGAAATTTAATTATGAACGAGGTTGATGATTTATCAACTAAATTAAATGTTATAAATTTCAATAAAGATAGTTTTTATAAAAGATTTTATTGCGAAAAAGAAAATATTTGTGATTCTGATAAAAAATGCTTTACTGAAAATACTAAAAACATTATTAAAAAATGCGATGATACAGGATCATGTAAAGTTAATGAATATTTAGGTGTTGTTTCAAATAATAATTTAAAAATAGAAAATGATAACACGGTAAAGAAAAAAAGAAATATTAATATATTAAAAAATGAAACTTATGGTGGTTCTTGTGATTTAAATGATGATGATCTTGAATCGTCATGTATTGATGAATGCCCTGAAGATTGTAAAGGCGAGTGGTTAGAACATAAAGGTTGTTATGATACAAATTGCACTAAAGATGAAAGATCTAGAAACATTAGATTAAAAAAAGATATGATTTATAAAATTAAAAAAAACCAAAAAGGAGAAGGTTCTAAATGTTTTGACTATATTTATGGTTACGGTAATGATGTTTACGATGGTAAAATACATACTGTAGAATGTGATAGTTTATGCCCTATAGATTGTGTTGAAAATAAAACTTATAGCTCATGTGACATCGATGACAAATGCGGATATAGTTATATTAACAAAAATGGTAATAAAGTTTACAATAATGAAAACGCAAGAGGAAAACAATTTAATAAGAAACAAACATGGAAAATATTAACGGAACCTCAAGGTAGTGGAAAAAAATGCATTAACTCATCAAATCCTTATGTTGAAAATATACCATGTTCTTATACATCAATGTGTCCTATAGATTGCGTATATTATTAAATTCTATGACATATTACTATAATTTAGGTCTGTGTTACTTACTAATGATGATGATTTAATATATTTATAGATATAATAAATATTCGGTATAAGATTAAGTACAAAACCAAGAAAAATTATAACAAAAGATATATTTAATTCAATTTTACCAATTATATATTTATTATATTCTGGTTTAAAAAATATGATAAAGCATATTATAATCATTAAACATGAAATAAAAACAATTATGAATTTATTATATTTAACTTTAACTGTTTTATTTTCAATACCATAACCACCTCCTGTTATGTTATAATTGCCATTAATATTATTTAAATTATTTAGACCTGCAAAAGTATTATAATCTTCTTTATAATTATAATTATTTTTATTACTATTGGTGTAATTTTGACTGAATATCGACACTTCAGGATTATAACCAGAATCAAAATTATCATTAATTTTATTATTCTTTGCTGAATTATCTGGGTAATTTTCTATTTTTAAATTAGTATCGCTGATATTTTGTTGCGTTTTAGGAAAAATAGATTTAATAGTGTTAATATTATCTTCTATGTTAATATTATCTAATTTATAATTTGATTGTGAAGAAATTGGTTTTACCGTATCACTTTGTCTTTGAATATCCTCAAAAACAACTGTGTTTTTTGGTTCTGATGTTATTGTTTTATAATCATTAATATCGATATCAATAAATTCATTTTCTACACTATCAATATCATCTTCATGTTTATAACCGCCATCATATTTAAAATTTACATTTTCTTTAATAACGCTACCTATATTGCTAAAATTATCATCTAAATCAAAATCATTATTGGATTTTTTTAATATACTATTTAATTCGGACATATTGTTTTTAAGAGCATTAAAATTATACTCAGTACCAATGTCGCTCATCTTAATATTTTATTTAATAAACTTATATAATATAAATATATTATAATTAATATCATTAAAAAAAAATTTTATTTACGTTATTTATTAACTTAATTATTGAATTAATTAGATAAAATGTTTATTATTTCATTACTTAATTTTTCATTATTAAATAATTTTATATTTAATGGTTCAGCGTTAACGTTATAGCTATTTAATTTATCAAATCTACTTTTTAATTTTGTTATGTCACTATCTTTATTTCTCATGTTAAATTTATTTTTTAAATTAACACAAAATAAATTATCAGTTTTAAAAGTAGTTTCTAATAGTTTAAAATTCATTTTTTGTAAAATAAATTCTATGTTGGTACTATGCAGCGAACCCATATGTATTAATGCATTTATTGAATTTTTGCTAGCCATTTTTTTTGTATCCCCTTTTATTTCATTATCGTAATTTTTAAATAAACGTAATAGTACAAAATATTCCATTGTAACGTCTATTAATAAAGTTAAGATATATTTATATGATATATTATTATCGACACCATAATATTTTACCATTGAACTTACGCATAAAGGACTATTAGTATCAAATAATTCATTAATCAATAAAGACATTGCAATATTTAAAGAATTTAATATACTAATATCTATTTTTTTTATTTGTTTTTGTATTAAGTATTTCGTATAATCATCTATTTGGTCATGTAATATTGTATTTTTTATTTTTTCTTTTAATTCGTTTAAACTTAATTCGCCATACCCAAATATTGTACTAAAAAATACATAAATAAGAAACGGATCAGTATCTTTTTTTGGATCGTTATATCTATTTAATGCTTTATCTATTATAATAGATAAAGGTAATTGTTTAACAAAAGAATCACTTTTATTTTTAGTTTTTATCTTTCTATCATCTAAAAATCTTAATCTAAGTCTTATATCAAGCCAATGACATCTTATATTTTCTTTACAGTAAAACATTGCGTAAGATCTTAACATGTCAATGTAAAATAAATTATTGTTATTTTTATCTAATATGTTATTTCTCATATTAAGTTTTAACTGGTTATCAACATCAGAAAAAAGACCTTCTATGTATAAGTCGAAAAATTTATTAGATATATTAAATATAGATTTATATAAATCGTAATATATTATAGGATTACGGCTGCCTTTACATTTATTATTTTTTTCACCATGGACTTCATGTACAACATATATGGTTTTACCTTTTCCTTTATATTTAGACATTCTTATTATACCTGAAATTTCATAAATATCATCTAAACTATCATAAGTATTTTTCAAATCACTTTTAAAACAATTTGACAACATTTTATCTAAACTAATGGTTATATTTTTTTTTATAGACAAATATTTTTTTAATATAATTTGTTTTAATTTTTCAATATCTTTATTTTTTAAATACTTAGTGTATTCATCTGTATTGAATAATATATAAATATCATCAGTTTCATAATTATTTATAGCATTATATATTAATAATTCACTAATGGTATTAATTTTATCCATATAAATTGTTTTATGTTATAAATAATATTATATAATATAAAAAAATTATTAAAAAGATATGAAAAATATATATATAAAATGACGCAATTCATCAGTTATTATTCTAGTGATTATAAAAGTTTTGAATCATTTATTTCACCATTTAGATTAATAAAAAATATTGATACAAGAAAAGAAAAAACATTAGCAAATATTATAGATCAAGCAAATGATTGCGAGAATAATAAAAACATACACGAAAAAAGTTATTATATACCAAATGATAGTATAAATAATTTTTTTAAACAATTAAATAACATGTCTAATATTAATAATGGAAAATATTGTTTTTCTGAAACACAAAAAGAAACACATAACGGTATTTTTATTGACATTGATCATTTAAGTGATAAAAAAGAAAGAACTTATAATGAAAGTAGTTTAAAATTGTTGATAAAAAATTATATTTACAGTTTATTAGATTCTATTGAGTCGACTATGTATAATAACCTAGTATTTCATGTGTATGTATTACATAAACCTGAATTAGAATACATACAAGAAAAAAATCAATACAAAGAAGGCTATCATATAATTATACCTAATTTATGCATTAATAAAGCTTCTAGGAAATATTTATTACGCAAATTGAAAGATAAGTTTGGTGACGACATTGATATGGGTTCGTCGTCTGTACCTTCTTTATTTTACGGATGTCTTAAATCAACATCTATACATAATAATAAAAAAAAATACGAAATAAAAAATAGTTATACTATTTCTATTAGTTACATTGATGGTAGATATGACTTAGACATGAAAGATTTTATCATACCTGATAATTTTAATTTTTCAAAAGAACTTTCATTATCATTTGAAGGTGATATTATTAAAAATATTATTATTAATTTAAATGTAAATTTAGAAAATGAAAGTATTGATATGTTTAAACCCGATGATTCCTTTTTTGAGAATGACATGATTATAAACACTGTAGAAATTTTAATACAAAAAGATAGTAATGCTAATTATTTATATAATTTATTGGATATGATGCAAGAACAGCATTGTGATAATAGAAACACATGGTGGTGTATATTATGCGGTATACATAACTTTTCGTTGAAAAAAAAATATAAAAATTATTATTTTTTAATAGCTGAATGGTTTAGTAAAAAATCTGACAAATACAGTGAAAATAATTTTAAAGAACAATGGTTAAGTATAGAAAAATCATGTGAGTCTTGTTGTTCACCGGTAACGATAGGTACAATAAGAAAATACGCAAAGGAATCGAATAAAGAAAAATATTTACTGGTTGAAAGTAGTAATAACGTGAATATAATAAAATCTATGATATCTCAATCTAATTTTATATTACAACACAATACACTTGCTAAAATACTGTATAATTTAATGAATAACGTATGGGTTTATTCTAATACATGCGATAAAAAAACACAATCTTGGTTTTTTTATGTTAATGAGTATGATAAAAAATATTGTAGTGATGGTGGACAGTTATATAAATGGGTAGAACTAAATACCTGCACGGTACCTATAAGTACATACATATCTGACGAACTCACAAAACTTTTTACCCAAGTTGTTGAAGATATAAATAGTGATATACAAAAATTACAAATAGATAATAATAAATCTGTTATGGATTTAGAAAACTTAAAAGATTTTAAAAACAAATTAACTAAAATAAATTCAAATTTACTAAATGTAACTTATAAAAGTAGTATAATTAAAGAATGCGAATTAGTTTTTTCAAATGCTGAATTTCTTAATTATTTAGATAAAAATGAACAATGTTTAGGTGTTAACAATGGCGTAGTTATATTACCTCGAGATAAAAATGATGATATAAAATTTGTAGATTATTACTGTCCTGAATTATACGTTAAAAGTTTTACTTCTATAAAATACACACCATATGATGAAGATAATATCTATGTAAAAAAAATATATAAAATACTAAATGATATTATACCAGAACCTGATGCTTTAGATTATATATTAACATACCTATCAACCGCTTTATCGAATATGACAAAAGAACCATTAATATTTTTATTAAAAGGTTCTGGATCTAATGGTAAATCTACTATTCTAGAATTTATGTCAAACGTAATGTGTTCTATGTATTCTAAAAAACTTAATTTAGGTATTCTTACTGAAACAAGGGAATCACCACAAAGTGCTAATTCTGCTTTTATGGATTTAAAAGATATAAGATTTGGTTATTTTTCAGAACCAAATAAAACAGAAAGCATAAATACAGGTAGACTTAAAGAAATACTAGGAAACGAAAAACTTACAGGTAGACAACTATACGGGAAACAAGAAAATTTTGAAAATAAATGTGTTATGTTATCAGCAGCTAATTATGATTTTAAAATAAACTGTAACGATCATGGTATATGGCGTAGAATAAGATACTACGAATGTAAATGTAGATTTACTGATAACCCAGACCCTAAAAATAAATACGAAAAAAAAAGCGATAAAAAACTACAAACGGATTTAATTAAAGACGAGAATTATAAAGAAGCGTTTTTAAGTATACTAATAAAATATTTTAGTATTTACGTAAATAAATACGATAAAAATTTAAATTCAATGCATTCAAAAACTATCACCGAAGAAACTAGAAAATTTAGAACTCGACAAGATTTAGTAGAAAAATACATTTCCACTAATATCATAATTAAACCTCAATGTGATGAAATATACAATATTCTTCTTAGTGATGTCGCGCTTAGGTATAGAAGATGGTACAATAATTTAATGGGTACTGGTAATAACAATGGTGTATGTTTACTCGAAGTACAAGAATTAATAGAAAATAGTAGTCTTTGTAATAAAATAAAAATCGATGAAAAAACAGATACTAAATACTTTAATGATATTAGCTTATTAGAAGATAGTAAAATAAATTAAAAAATATACAAACTATATAACATATATTATTATAATTTATTTGATAAATAGCTATGTAAATATATAAATATACAATGCAACCTATAGTCACTATTAACGCAAATGAAGATTTAATAATTAATGATAATAACAAAAATAATGTTTTAAAAGATTTAAATACTGTAATCAATATTATGTTAAAAGAATCAGATAAAATAACTAAGTTACATGAAAAAGTCACAGAAATTACACATGACGGTACTGATAAAAAAAAAATTAATGCAGACATATTGCAATTATGTAAATTATTAAAAGAATGCGCAAATGACGCAAAAAATATTTTTTCAAATATTACATCAAATGATTGCTGTTTAAATGAAAAAATATTTAATATAAATAAAGAAATTATTAGATCTAAAGGATACATGAATGAAATTCAAATATTAAATAATGATTTTTTTAGTTGATTAACTTATGATTTATTATTAATTTTCATCTTCGTGAAATTTTCTACTAATTTATCATCATTATCATCATTATTATTAATTTTCATCTTCGTGAAACCATCTACTAATTCATTATCATCTTTATCATCATTATCATCATTATCATTATCATTATCATCATTATCGTCTTTATCATAATTAAGTGGTGTTTCATCTACTAATTCATTATCGTCTTGAAGTGTTTTATCTTTCTTTTTATCATTTTGGATAGGTGATTCTGTGTTTACTTGTTGATAATTATCTTTTTCTTGTTCTTCGTAAAAAGCAACCGCTTTGTCTCTAATGACACTGATTTCCTTGTTGATATCAACCATAAAATCCCTTACTTTAATGTAATTTTCACTAAGTGCATTTACTGAACTTGAATCTTTAAGGTTTTTATATTTATTAAGTTGAGTAATAGAAATTTGAAATGAAATACCTTTTACCGATGCTACTTTTTTAACACTAGCAATAGTCTGTAAGTGATTAACTGTGGATTCAAGAATAATATCTAACTCATGTTTTTGGGTAGGTGTTTCGTTACTAGAACTAGCATTGTTATTTTCACTCATTTTGTTATTTGTATTGTTATATTTTCTTGGTGACAATGTTTTTAATGTTTATTATATATAATCTATATTCATCATTAATTTAAAATAAAAAGTTAATCTAAATAATAATTAAAATATACTAGTATCTGAATAAAAGAATCTGCTATATCATCTAATTTATTTTTTTCGGGTAAAATAATAAAATTATATTTATCATTTAGTTCTAAAAAATATTTTTCTACTATTTTTTTGTTAAATGTATGGTTTTTTATATATTTTTTTCTTAATATATTATCCGTATCAACATGAGCGGATAATGCATTTTTATACGATGGTTTTATCATTGTTATTTTACAGTTATGTGATAATTTTTTTATATGAAAATATGTTAAAAAAAATGTTTTAATTACATTACTTACTATATTTGTTTTATGATTAATATTCCATTGATATTCTATTAGAATTTCAAATAAATTGTTAAAATCAGCGCACTCAATTAAAGTTGATAGATGTTCTACTATAGATAACTCTAAATTATTATATTGTTTAAAATTAATGTTATTTATATTTAATATATTATAATTATCACTGTTAAATAGTATATCTTTTTGTTTTAAATTTTTATCATTAATCATTATATACGTATAAGCAAAATTTACAGTACCACAATCAAAACTAATTATATACGTCATTTATTTTTTAGTGTATATTATTAAATAATAACGTATTTTTTTATATTAAAATAGATGGAAACAAATTCATCTAGTACTAATTTACTAGGTTTAAGTAATTTATTAAATAAAGATTCTATTAATCCTCAACTTAATGCTAAAAATATAGAATTAGATTTTTTATCTGATATTAGTGCTAATACCAATAATAATAATATTTATGACTATAATAATGAAATTTATAATAAAGATATAAGGGATATTGCTAATAATATTGGTCTTAACATGGATACGCTTTCAGATCTTATTGAAAATAATAATAAAAACGATAAAAAATCACTTATAACAGAAGATGATGGTTTCACAAGTGTATCACAAAAAATTAATAAAAAGGAACCATCTATTGTAAAATCAATAGCACAGCAATCAAATAAAGATAGCAGTGTTAAAAAAACAGAATCTGTTAGAAATGATTACCCATCATTAAAGGAAAGATTTATTCAAAGAAGTATGAAAAAAGATGATGAATGCAGTGTTATAAGTAGTCGCAAAAGTAATAATAATTTAATAGGTGAAAAAAAAAGATTTGATAATTTTAATAGAACATTAAATGAAATAAAACCTAGTAGTAATTTTGTTCATAATTTTGATCTGGAAGAATCTAAAAACAAAAAAACAACTTTACTAGAAGAAATTGAATTACTTAAAATGATGTTACAAGAAGAAAATGAAAACATTAACGTACCTGTTTTAACAGAAGATGATAGTGTTGATAAATTAGAACATGTATATAAACTACTTAAAATTAAAAAAGACAGAATCCAATTTAATACTTTAGGTGAAGAATTCATTATGTTTATGGTTTATATGGTAGAAGGCGTATTTAACGGTGAAAGAGTTATATTCGGTAAATTTAAACCTGACCTCACTGGTTGGCATAATAGCGTAGCTATTAAATTAAGAAAAATGAGGTATGAAACGTCAACCGCCGTATCTGAAGTTGTTGATAGTTATAAAATAGGATACGGTACACGATTGTGTTTAGAGCTTTTACCGTCGCTATTTTTGTACAGTAAAATGAGAACAACATGTAAAAAAAAATATAGTAAAAACAGCATGGATGATAATTTATCAAGAATAAATTTAAACAATATTCAATAATTGAATAATTTTGTTTATCAGTTATCCTTGTTATTTTTATAATAAGCTATGTTAAGAATTTTTTATTGATTATTTGTGTTTATTTTTTTATTTATAAATCATTATCTTTACATTTCATGTAATATTTTAATATTAAAAAAAATAAACACAAATAATTCAATTATTAATAAGAAAAAAAATACATTAAATATTAATATTTAATGTATTTTACAAAACCCTATAAGCTGATAATGGTTCTATTGTTATTTTTTCATCAATATTAAAATTAAAATCATTTTCGTCATTTATGTGTACAATACTATTTAATATATGTTTATTTTTAAAATCATTATTAATGTCCATATAAAAAAGCGTTACGAATTTGTTTTTGAGTTCCGTCGGTATAATAAGTTTATTTTTAAAACAGTATTCGTTTTTATTATTTATAGAACAAGGTATTAATATATTATGTAAATCTTTTGTTATTGATATGGTATCCATAGGTTTGTACGAAAATAAATTATTAAACAAATTAGAAATGCCTTTATATGTTTTTTCAACATATTCATGTTTATCATCGTCAAATTTAAATTTTTTATCATTAATTAATTTGGTGAATTCATTTAAAGATGATTTATTAAAAACTATAGTATTATCTTTAATAGTAAAATTATCTACTAATAGAATGTTTAATTTTACCATATCATCATATGCTATTTCTTCTATTAAATTTTTAACTACATTATAATTTTTATTATCTTTAATAATGTTTATTATTTCTAAACGTTTTATATCATTCTTTTTAAATGTTAGGTATGATGTTATTTCACTTAATATTAGTCTATATAAATTTTTGTAGTACATATAATAATAATCCATTGTGTAATTGATAGGCGTTAAGCTATACTGTGATTTAAATATTTTATCTTGTATTTTAAACAACGGGTAATGTATTAAATGTATGTGGTTGTCTGTATTTATTTTAACTTCATCATTAAACAAAAAAGTTAACATATTGTTATTATCGCATATCTTTAAACCTATAAATGTTTCGTTATATTTAGAATACACGTACTCGTATTTATCAAATCTGTTATCTTTTAAAAAAGATAATAGATTACTATGTTTTACGTTCTTAATTATACTGGGTGCCAATACTGTATCCTCTTCATTATAAATATTAAAAACGTGAATAACAGGTATATATAGTATATTATTTTTATATTTTATCAACACGCCATAAATATATTTTTTACTATTAACAAAAACCTGTTGTATATTATATTTATTTTTTATATTTTTGTACGTAAAAAAATTATTTTTAAATGAGTTGTAATGCTTTGTTAATACACCGTTTAATAATTTTATAATTTTATCATTTGAATTATAAATTTTTTTTTTTGTATTAACAATAGGTATATAAATATGCTTATTATTATATAATAATATATAATTATTATAATTGTAATACATTGAATTATTCATATTGCCTTTTATATCAAAAACCAATACGTTGACTTTATTTTTATACAAATCGTTTAAATTATTTATATTTTTATCCAAGCAGAATGATAATGATCTGTATAGATCAAATATACCAAAATTATAAAACTTATCATTATCTTTTAATGAAATATTAAATATTATGTCAAGTACTTTTGGTAATTTACTATAACGGCCTTCCTTCAGATCACTCAATATGTAATCATTGTTAATTTTATCTTTTTCATCTTTAAAAATATTGTTTTTTTTACATTCCTCATATCCTAATTTATAAGTTTGTTCTTTAACTCTACAACACGGTAAACAATAATTATCAGGGTGTTCATTTAATATAAAACCTAAATGAGGTGCTTTTTTGTTAGGGCATTTATAATATATATTTTCATCATTTGTCATATTTTTATATTTCATTAATTTTTTTTTATCATTTATAGGCATTTCGTCGTAATCTTTTTGATTATAAGCCATAGGCTGAAATGGTTTTTGACATATTTTAGAATATTTTTTATCATTATTTTTAGATTCCTCATATGAAAATAATACAGGGTCAATTATTTTTAATTTTTTTAAATTTTTATTGGATTCTAATTCTTTAATGTTGTTATTTTTTGTATTTATTTTAAGTAGTATATTTTTAATCATTACGAGTATAGAGAATACATCATTGTTATTAATATTTTTTATGTCTATATAAACATAATTTTTATCAAAATAAATATTTATTAACGCACCTAAGTATTTACTCCTCCAATTATTCATATCATCATTATTTGTATAGATACTGTAATAATTTTTTTTATAAGGGTAAAAATTATAATACACATCTAAGTTAAAATCAGATACACCATAATGCATAGCACAATTAACAACGTTATTTTTTATTTCTACATTTGTTATGATAAAATCATATTTCATTAATTCTTTTTGTATTGCTGTTATATCGTTTAAGTTAAATTTATTATTAATAAATTTATGTGATATAACACATTTATTAATAGTATCATAATTTGTTATGTCATTAATAGTAAATTTATTCAATTTATTTAATATATTAAAATAATAAATATTATCATTTAATTTATCTAAAATATTATTTATTATTTCTAAAATAAAATTACATATGTCTATGTATTTTAATTGAAACTGATCTGATATATTAATATGTACATCAGCCATTAACTCTTCGTTGTTTTTTAAAGTTAAGTAAATAGGCTTTAATGTATTGTATTTATTATTTATTACAAAACTACAACCATTTATAGATGTATATGATATATTTATCTTATTATAATCATATATGTTCTTTTTTATATAAACTTTATTATTATTAATGTAAATAAGTTTAATAATATTATTTTCACTTGTTTTAAATAAATCAAATAAATTACGTATTAAAATATTCTTTTCTTTTAATTTTAAAGATAATTTTATTTTTTTATAAAAGAATTCGTTATTATCTGATTTTAAAGATAAAATATTTTTAATATAAGAATATTGAGTTATATAATTAATTAAATTAATATTATGATAATACTTTTCTTTAAAGTTTTTTGTCATCATTAAATCATAATAACTAACATTTGTAAAAAATGGAAAATATTTTATAATATAACTATAATAATTAAAATCTAATTCATTGTTATTATTTGATGTTACGTTAAAATCATCTAAATATATAAAATTTATACATTTAATGTTTTTACAAATTAGATAGCTTACTAGTGTAAATTCATCTTTTGCTACACAATGTATATTGTTTTTATTTTCATAAAAAAATTTATCTTTATTATTATAAATATCATTAAAATTATTTATTTCGTATTTAACATCTTTTATATAAAAATAGTATGATGTTTCGTGGGTATTATTTAAATTCCAGTATAATGTAATTTTGTACCATTCTAAACCAAATAAAAGTGATATTTTTTTTTTTAAATCTAATAAACTATCTGTAGGGTAAATACATAATGTTTTAATGTCTGTATTTATTTTTTCATTATTTTCAATATCGATATCTAAATCTAAATCATTATTAGATTTAGATATTTGTTTTTTATTTTTTTTAATTATTATCGGTATTTTATCATTATAAAATTTAATTGTTTTTTCTGTTTTATTTTTATTATTTATATAATTTATTATCAAATAATTTTTATCAAAATAATTTAAATCATTCATTTTATACATAAAAAAAATATATTAATTTAAATTATTAACTATTTTAAAAAAATCAAATAAATATTTATTCTATATCAAGTGTTTTGTCTAAATAAGGGTTGTAGTCTATTTCCATACCGCAATATTTAGTTGTGTTATTATTAAAGTCTATTAAATTTAATAAATTATGTTTATAACCTAAACTTAATAAATATTTAAAATTTTTCCAAAACTCGTCTGTATGTTGTTCTGTTAATGTTATTACATGAGCTAATTCATGTGTAAATACAAATATAATTATGTCTAATTCATGTGTATTATAAAAATCATCACCAGAACGCACACATAAACCTAATTCTTCACCTTTATTTATAGTGTAACTAGTATCATTGTTTACATTTAAAGGGTACACTTCAAACAAATTATCAATTTTAAAATTATTTATCATTCTTTGTTTTTTTTTTTTGTCATCTATTAAATTTACAAGTTTATTATAGTATATGTTTAATACTTTTTTCAAATCATTAAATTCTTTTTTAATTCTACCACCTGTATAAAAGCATCTCATATTCTTATTACAATATTCATCACTTTTATTTAAAAGTGATTTTTTTTTGTTTATAAAATTTTCATTATTATTAGGCAAAAAGAAAATAACATAACAGATTATTAATAATATAGAAAAAAATATTAGAAACGGTATAATACCGGTATTATTCATTAATATTAATTATATATATATATATATATAATTAATATTAATGAATATTTTATAAACATGGTTTCTATTAATATATTTTAAATAAATCACTACCAATTATATCTTCCCCTTAATGGTCGTTGTGTTTGTTCAATAAGATTAGCAGGATCAAGACTGTAAGTTTCAGCACATAACTTAACGCATTGAAGGGGGGTATTTGTATCACCGAACCAATATGGTAAAAAAGTATGTAAAAAAAGTATTGTAAAAGTAAATACCGAAAACCAAATAATTATTGTTGTTACGGATACGTAGCTTACTTTAGTTTCATCAAAATCGTCTTTTTTTTGGTTTTCCATCATTACACTAAATGTATCTGTAACGTAAATAATATAAAAATAAAAAGTAAGCAATAATGTTAACAAAGTTAGGTAAAAACTTCTATGAAAACCAGGTTCTACTTCAGTTATCTCATCATCATTTGCTGATGGTTTTGATTTTTTTAAAAACGACATTATAAGCTTTATATAAAATAATAAAATATATTATTATATAAAAAAATTGAAAATTAAAAATTGAATATTAATTATTTTAGCAGACACAATGAATTACTATAATAGATGTTTTATATCAAATACTAGTATTATTAACAATACTAATATTAAAATAGATGATCTAAAAAAAAATAATAATTTCATTATTTCTATAAACCAAATAGATTATAAAAAAGTTTATAAAATTATAATAAATTATATCGACACTGACGGTAATAAATGTTATACTATAATAGAAAATTTAAAACCTTATTTTCTGATAGAAAAATCAAACGCATCGTATAGAGGTTTAAAATTAATAGATAATATTGAGGATTTAGTATCAAATTGCTCTAATGATGTAAATAATAAATTAAAATTATGTGAAAAGAATTATAAACCATTTAATTATTATTCAAAAAATGATATTACTTATTATTATTTAGAATTTGACAATATAGCAAATTATAAAAAATTATTTTATACGATAAAGAATAATCAGTCTTATAAATATCTTAGAGATTGTACATGCCAAAACGAAACACCTAATAATTACTATGAAAAAATTATATCAGAATATGACATTTTATCTAATTCTAATCTAATAGATAAAACATTAGTAATGACATGGGATATAGAATCACATTCTTATGATAAATCTAGAGTCCCTACTGGATCACTCAAAGATGATATATGTTTTTTAATATGTGGTACTTTTCATTATTATGATAGCGATGAGATATTAGGTGTGTATGTTTTATCTTTAGTTGATTTCGAAAATGATATAAAGGATATCATAAATAAAAAATTATGCAATGGTAAATTAAGTGAAGAAAAAATACTTACGATATTATGCAAAAGTGAAAAAAAATTAATATTAAATTTTATTGAACTTATTAAAAACGTAAATCCTGATATAGTTACAGGTTTTAATGATTTTAAATATGATTGGGTATTTTTAAAACATAAACTACAACAATATGAAATTTCAGATGTTTTATATGAATCTATTAATAATAATATTGAATTGTTATCAAAAAACAATACAGATTCTTTTGCTGTAAGTAAAATTAAAATATCACCAGAGGATAATGACACTGATTATATTTACCCTATAAGTAATGTTATAACATTTATAGATACTAGAATTGCATTTAGAAAAATTTTCCCTAAAACATCTGAATCATCATTAAAATATTTTCTTAAAATTTGTGATTTGGATTCTAAAGAAGATTTACCTTATACTGAATTATTTAAAATTTATGAAAATAAAGATGTTGCTGGTATGACTAAAGCAATTATATATTGTATTACAGATTCTTTTAGATGTCAACAATTATTAAAGATAAAAAATGTTTTACTTAATTATAACGTTGAATCAAAATTAGTGTCATCTACCCTTAATAAATGTTTTACTAGGGCTACTAGTTATAAAGTATTTAATTATTTAGTTAAATGGGGTAAAGGTTATGCTTTTAATTATGATTCAGATAACTTAATGTATGATTATGATGATATGGTTAATGAAGGCGGTTACGTAATCGAACCTGATACGTCGTTAAATCTTTCTACGCCTGTTATAGGTCTTGATTTTACTAGTCTATACCCCAACATTCAAAGAACATTTAATCTTAGTCCTGATGTTATTGTTAGAGAAGATGACGTGGATAAATACTTAGAAGACACTGATTTATCAATAAGAAAAATATGTGATAGATATGTTGTAGATCATAATGAAAACGAAGAACACAAAGGCCTTTTAGTAAAAATACTTACTAATCTTTATGATCAACGTAGAATAATAAAAAAACAATTAGTAGAAAAAAAAAATATTAAAGAAGTCATGAATGTAAATGGCGAAAATGTATATATTATAGGTAAAGAAATAGATGAACTCAATAGAAAACAATTACATGTTAAATTATTGATGAATTCATTCTACGGTTTATTAGATTCTAGATTTAGTAAAATATATAATAAATACATTTCGACTACAATAACAACTTTAGGTAGAAACACATTAAAAATGGTAAAAGCTTATGTTGAAAGCAAAGGTTATTTTTACATATACTATGGTGATACCGATTCTTTATACGTAGCATGTAAACGTGAAATGTTTAAAAGTTTAGAAGATGATTTTCTAAATAAAAAAATAGATGAAAGAGAATTATTTAAACATAAAATAAATGAAACAAAAAAACACATAGGTGATGTATTATTACCTGAAATAAATTTATACATTAAAGAACAATATAAATACGAATACATTAGAATGGAATACGAAGAAGTTCTTTTCCCCGTGCAATTTATGGCAAAAAAAAAATACATGGGTATAGAACACATAGGTGTTATAAATTATGATAACGTGGATGATAATTTATTCCTTAGAGGTTATTCAATTGTCAGGAAAACATCTATAGGTTTTTCTAAACACATTATAAAAAATATGTTAATAAAGCAATTATTTAGCATGGAAACATTTAAAAATTATCATATAAATCATATGGATGATAATATTATTAAATTTAACATAATTAAAGGAGTTATACTTGATATTGTAAAAAATATAAATGAAAATAAATACCCTGTTGATTGGTTTATCAAAAACGATAAGTATTCTATTGATAAGGATAATATAAGAATTAAAACATTTGTAAAAAAATTACAAGATAGATTACTTATACTTAAAGATGATGATGCTAAAAGAATATTCGCACCACCTGAAACAAATGAAAGATTTAAATACGTATATGTAAAAAAAAATATTAATAATAATACTTTAAAAAAAGGTGATATCATGGAATACCCTGAATATATTGATTATTATAATTGTAAAATAGATTATTTAGAATATTTTTCATCTGATGTCGCTAATGATTTAGCTTGTATTTTAACTAATAAAAAATCACCAAAAAGTAGCCTTATTAAACTATTTAAGTTTATAACAGAAAATTACTGCGAATCAACAATTGAATATGTTAGAAATATGAATTATGATGATATAAATGAAAGTAGTAACATAAAAGAACATATCAAAAAAAATAACTTAATAAGAAAAGAAAACAGATATGATTATAATGAACTTATGTTTAATTTATTTAAAGGTTTTAAAAATTTAACATATTATGATTTTATATATGACCCAAAAAACGTTATTGCTAAAATAGACGCGAATGTAAATAATATTAATTTTAATAGAATATATGAAATAAAATCAAATATATATGAAAATATTTATAAAAATAAATATTATTTGAATAATGATAAAAAATTATTACATAGCTTGATGAACATTAAAAACGTTTATTTTAACGATCTTACAAAAGAAATAAATAAATATATTGATCATTTCAATGTAAAAACTAAAAACTTAATAGATACACATATAGAAAATAAAAATACTTTATTGGAATATGATAATGAAATATACAATGAGTTAATTGAGTATATTGATAATAATAAAATACTGTATAGTAATGTTAATGTATTAATCAGTAAATATTTTGACGCACAATATAAATGTTTATTCTTAAATAAACAATCAATATTTATTAATAAATTAAAATGTAATTAATTAGTTTAAACATAAAAAAAATAATATGTTTTATGGTACTAAAAGCGAAACATAATATGACTAAAAAAATAAAAACTTGAACAGAGTAAATTAATTGTATAATATTTACATAAATAAAGACATGATACATATTTTCATTTTTTATTAATAAATAAAAATATATAATAATATATAATTATTATTAATAAAAGATGTCTGTACAAAACGTCGATGAAATTAAATCTTTAATTAATAAAATTAAAGAAAACCCTGAAAACATTAAAGATCTTTCTGATGAACAAGTTATTAAACTAGCAAGGAATTTCCCTTACGGTAATATCAAACATGAACCTAAAAATAAATATACGTGTTTTTCAATTAGTAACCTCAAAGATGAATATTTTAAATATTTACATACTACAAGTATCGTCTCATTTATTTATAGAATGTTAGATGAATATAACGGTACTGATGATAAAACAGATATTAAAAATTTTATTGATAGTATTTTCGAATTCAATCCTGATTACCACGTAAAACAAGATAATAAAGAAAATAAAGATTTTGTTTTCAATAAAGAATTTAAAAAAAAAAGTATCAATATCCCTAAAGATACTTTTTATAGGTACAATAATTACCTAGAAATTAATTATGATTACATGCGTTCTATTACTGATAAAATTTACCCATACAAAGATGATCTAGATTTTTGCATTAATGTTTACGATACATTTGATACATTAGAAAGAGCTAAAGAATTCACAAGAAAACATGAAGATGAATTTGTACATAGTGTAATGACATTAGAAAATAACAATTGGACGTTTTTAGGTTCATTCAAAGAAAATAGAGAAAGAGTCGAATTCTATAACAAAAATACAGATTTACTTGAAAAGATTATTAAACATACAGAAGAAGATCAAAAACTAGGAAAAGACTTATTGAAAAATAGAGTAACTAATGAAAAAAGAAGCAATATTAGAAAACACGGTGAGCATGGTAGTAATGTTAATACCAATGATGGTTTTGGTAAAAAAGATACACTGGCTGATGATAAAGAGGCTAATGATTTATCTAAAGAAGATAGTCCTTATTTACGTGTAGATGTTTTTGAAAATGATGGCGTTGATCTAAGAAAATCACATTTCCATACTATGCCAGAAGGGTAAAATATTATTTAAAACTATAATATATCTAACTTTATTAATATATCAATTATAATGAACATGATAACAAATATTAATGTTTTATAATATATTAAATTATCCTTATTGTATTTTTTTTTTATAAATTCTTCAAAAGCTAATGATGACGTAATAATGTATATTATTGTTAAAAACAAAATTAATTTAATACTTATTTTATTTATTACATGACTGCATATGTTTTGGATATCATCATCTTTTCTAAAAATTATACTATTTTCGTGTGTTTCCATTTTGTAATATTATATATATCCATTTAATATTATTTAATAAAATGATTAAAATGTATATATAAATAATTAAATATAAAAAAAAATTAATAATATGTTTAAAAAAAAGATTTTTTTTAAACAATGTTAAGTTTTTTACATATAGAAAATAATAATACGTTATAAACTTATAAATTAAATTATTAAAAATTCTTTGTACTGGTCAATCGTAAGGTCACCACCGTAAGTATTCATTTTTTCTTTATCTGGTGCTTCTTTAAATATACTAATATTGACACCGTAAAATTCATTGTATAAATATTTAAGATTGTTTATAAATTGACTTTTTATTTTATCGTTATCTTTAATATTTATATTAATATATTTTACACAGCAACAAAAACTACAGAAATTACCATATGTTGTTATTTCTTTATTTGTTATTCTACTGGGTATAAAAACGGGTTTATTAGTAAAATCTAAACCACAGTACCAACATTTTAAATTATTTGTTTTCCATGTATTATAACCTTTAAAAATATTTTCTATTTTATCATACGATTGCATTATTTCTTTAGTATAATTTTTAACATGGTCAATACTTGATGCTGAAAACGAATCTACTTTATTAAATTCGTCTGTTAATTCATCAATATTAACACCTTGTATTATAATACCTTTATTACTAGACTTGTAAAAAATATCAGACATTTAATTAAACATATATAAAAATATGTATATATATTTAATAAAGAATTAAAAAAATATGTTAGCTTCATCATTAATCAACAACAGTCATAAAATATTAATTGAAAATTCTAAAAATGAATTATTAAAAAACATACAAGTAAATATCAAATCAAGTAATATGAATAGTATAAATAAACTTTCTTATGAGTTACCTTATCACTTTGAAAGTTTTATTGAAATATATGAAAAAAATATTATGAGTATGGAAGATGTTAGGTTTGTTATATGGGGGCATGTTGTAGAAAAGCTTACAGCTGCTGGGTTTATAATCAACGTAGAAATAGATGATAATAATGAAAAAGCATATTTACATGTAAAATGGGGAAACGTAAATGATATTTATAAAGATGAAATAAACAAATATAAAAATATTATTAAATCTAAAACAAATAATCACTTTTAAAAGTCGTCTTCTATCACATCATCTCTACACGTATTTAATAATGTTAATATATCATTATAGTTTTTATATTTTTTTACCAATACACCATAAACGTCATTAAATACGTAATTTTCTAATATTTTAAGATGATCTATCATAATACCATAAGGACAAAAACCCCTGACATTAATTTTACCAGATAAAAACATACCTACACAGTATTTCTTATTATCACCGGCATCATTGATATATTTAAAAGTAATATGCAACATGTTGCTTTTATCTATATCAATGGTAGGTGTTGTTTCTAGTATGTCACTGTTATTATTTTTTAATATATTAAGTAATCTAACATAATTAACTACGTAATCAGGCTTTATTTCGAAATAAGTTTTATAATTTCTCATATGTGGAGTTATGTATTCTATAGTTAAATCATCTCTTTGAAATATTTTTTTTAGCACATCAAGTAAATTATTTATAATCTTTTCAGCATCATCCTCACATACAACACCGGCTATACCTATACTACCTGGTCTAAATAATTTAACGTCATATGTTTTATTAGGTATATTAAAAGATTTCATTATAAAAGTTAATTGCGAATTAAAGTGATTACCGTTTCCTTTTTTTTTTCTTTTTTGGATACAGAATTTATTTGGGTCTTTTTTTTTCCTTCCTCTTTGATTGGTTGTCGTGTTATTTTCTAATTCTTTTTGTTCTTCTTTTAATATTTTATTTTTTTCAATTATTATTTTTAATTCATCAGAAATAAATTCATCATCTTGTAGATAATTAGAAGTGACTTTTAATATGTTATTACTATTAATGTTAATTAACTGTTTTAATCTATCTAAAACATCTTTTGATAAATGTTCTTCATTAAAACAGATATTAGAAATCTTTGATATTATAGTAATTGTCGTAATTGATAAATTTTTAATCATGGCTATACAATAGAAAAACAAAATTATAATATATCAATATCTCATATTACTTATAAATAAAAAATAATCAATTTTTATATTAATATATACATATATCATTTTAATTAAAATGATTAAAGAAAAATCTTTAGTCAATTACGATAGTGTTACTAATCTATATAAACTATATTATAGATTTGATGATGATCTTGATCCCGTACATAGGCTTATAAATAAAAATACAAGTGTCAATGATGATTTTCTTTATGATAAAGTTAAAGAATCAGAATTAGAGTATTTAAAAAATTGTAATTTTGTAGAAACCACGGTTCCAAAATTATATGAAAATAAAATAATTTCACCATCTAAAAATTACTCGAATAGACGACTTAAAGCATTGTCACCAGATATAGAATATAAAAGAGAACTATTTGATAATGATGATAAACTAAATGATTTTTTCGAAGAAAAAGATTTAAAATATGATGAAAAAAAAATAATTATGTTAAATGCCGATTATAACTATCTTAGGTACATGGCTACTAGAGGTCCTGATAACGCAGAAGGTGGTTTTCATGATTGGGGTAATGACATAACCATTAGTGATAATAAATATAAATTTTCTAATAGTATTAACATTGATGCTAATTTAAGAAATATAAACACAGACCATTTAAATGATGTTGATAAAAAAATAAAAAAAATAAATAATAGCAGTATCAATAAAAACACTAAAAATAAATACCAATTAATGATAGGTGAAGATATCAAATTTAGTGATGCCCAAGATACATATACGGGTAAGTCACTAATTAACCAATCAAAACATTACAAAAATTATGATATGAATATCGGTAATAAAGATTCTTATAATGCATCTAATAGAGAATCAAAGTTTAGAACTGATAACGGGGAAATGTTAAGAGCTGGTGTAACAGATAATAAATTAAATGTAGTTAGAAGTGAAAATGAAATAACACATAATAAAGAATTAAAAAAATATGATATACATCATAATAAACTAATCAAATACGCAATAACAGATATTATAAATAATGACATAAATGAATCAGAAATAAAAAAAAATGAACCTAATATTAATAATGTTATGAAGGAATTTAAGATATCTTTTGATACAGATAAACAATTGAAGCACGATAAAGAAATAAATATTTTCATTAAATCTCCTAAATATAATACTTTTAAACAAAAAATAAAATCAATTATAATGGATCATAGCGGTAAACAATCACAGTTAGAAAACAACATTAAAACACCAGCTCAAAAGATAGATACTGATTTTAATGGAAAAATATATGAAATAACAAATGATTTTACAAGTACATTCGTAAAAAGTGATAAGTTTACAGATATGGGAAACAAAAACAAAAACATTTTATTAGAAAATAATAAAAAATATTTTAACACCGATACTAAATTATTTAACTATACGGAATACCTTAATTCATCTAAAAAAAGTGGTATGTTTGATGATTTACATAATAATATGTCCCGTAATTTAAATAGAGTAAGTAATGATGATTTTAATTACGACGAATCAATAGAAAATAAAAACACTGGTAAAAACACTTTCATACCTAACAATAAAAGAAATAATTTTTTACATACTATAAAAAATAATGATATTGATTTTAGTATATATTCTTAATAAAATTGAATTATTATTATAAAGTAAAGTAATATACATATATAAAATTAAAATGAAAGGTAGAACCGAAATACCTAAAGATCAAAGAAAATATAATAACATTTTAAGTAACTATGAATATACTAGAATTATATTGGAAAGGATTAAAATGTTAAATGATGTTAGTCATGGTCAAAACCCTATACTTTTCATTGATGCTAATTTATTAGATGATAATAAAAAAAATGATCTTGAATACATAGCGAATACAGAATTTAAAAATAAAAAATTACCTTTTAACGTAATTAGATTACATGGTGATAAATATTATGAAGTATGGAATTTAATAAACGATAATATGTATGTTATATAATTTTATATTCAATTTTAATTTTTTTGTTTAAATTAAAATTGAATATTATATTACACATATAAGCATAATTTCATATACGAAATTAACGCGCAATGAAGGACATCGACGTGCCATGTTGCGACGAACCATATATAGTTGCTCATTTTGATACTTTTATATGTAGAAATTGTTGCGTGATAATGAATAATATTAATTACTATAACACTACAGGTATAAGTTCAAGTATAATGACTAATGGTGAAGAATGTTTTTTTAATAATGTTTGTAACGGTGAAGAAGAAAATAAATACATGATTAAATACAATAGTCTTATTAATCTATTAAAAGAAAAAAATAACAAAAGTAATGAAAAACTTAATAATAATATATTAATAGACACAGTTAAAAAATACATTGAATATACTGAAAAAAAAATATTAAGAGCAAATAATAAAATGGAAAGTTTAAGTTATGTACTTTATTTAACATGCTTAGAATTTAAAGAACCAAAAACATTAACATTTATAACTAATTACATGGAACTACTTAAAGGTGGATTCTCAAGAGGTATAAAAGAAATAAATATTATACGTAAAAGCATGCAACAAGAAGAAAATGATATTAATAATAACAAAACAAAGACAAATACATTATTACAATCATATACAAAAATGATTTTAAAATTTAATAACAATAAAACAATAAATTATGATGAAAATTTTATAAACAAAATATGTACAAAATTATTTAATTTTATTAATAAATTATTAGTATTTAATCATTCGGGTATAACTACAAAAGTTATAGGTTGTATTTATTATGTCTTTTTACATTTAAAATACGATATAAATTTAATGTTCTTCAAACAAAACAATATAGAAAAAAATACCATTATAAAATATGTTAACAGTATTCAAAATAGTATTTATTCAACATATTGTAAAGAATTATTAATAGATAATTATGTTAAAAGCATTTAAATAAAAAAAAATTGATTTATTATTTTTAATATAAATATAAATATAACTTAATTTATAAATAATGGCTAATGTTTTTGTACCTAGTAAAATTAAAAGCTCTGATTTAGATAGTGACACAGAAGGTTTAGAGAATTTTATTATGAATAAAGAAACTGAAAACAAATTATCTACGGTTAAAAATACTAAAAAAGAAAAACCAGAATCTAAACCAAAGTCATCAACTGATGTTA